>Ga0137407_10000174_pt1 | contig 47234 bp, 36 predicted proteins | sample CZOMad2_2_16fung_FD_108410 | JGI IMG/M metagenome (GOLD analysis project Ga0137407, IMG submission 108410) | Vadose zone soil fungal communities from Angelo Coast Range Reserve, California, USA - CZOMad2_2_16fungal (Illumina Assembly) | ecosystem: Environmental > Terrestrial > Soil > Vadose... | reverse complement strand
TCAGATCCAGCGCCGTCCATCCAAACGGCACGGTCTGCACCTTGCCCTCCGGCCCGATCTCCCGGTACGCCCCCTCGCTGAGCTCCCAGCCTCCCGCCGTCCAGTGTGCCCGCCGAGCGTCCAGTCGCCCGGTCAGCCGAAACTCCCGGTCGAGCTCCAGGATCGTCACCCCGTACAGATCGTTCGTCCCGGGATTCAGGAGCTCGACCCGGTAGAACCGCGTGTCGCCGCTCCGCACCCACAGCCGCTGCCGCGTCTGCAGGTGCCGCGGCGCCTGCCCTCGGATCTTCACACGGTCCACCTCGTCCCCCCGCTCGTTCAGCACCGGCAGCGCCAGCTCCTGAAACAGCCCCGCCCCGATCGCCATCACCAGCCCCACCCCCAGCACCGGCGCCGCCACCCGATACAGACTCACCCCCGCCGCCTTCAGCGCCGTCAGCTCGTGGTACCGGCTCAACGTCAAGAACAGGAAGATCGTCGCCACCAGCATCACCACCGGCAGCCCGTCGTGCAGCGCCGCCGGCAGCCGGTACGCGAAGTGCTCCAGGATGTACATCAGCGGAGGCTTGACGCGCAGATACTTGTCCAGGGTTTTGACCAGATCGATCACCACGAAGAGGGCCGCCGCCACCGCCAGCCCGATCCCCATGAACATCAGGTACTCGCGCACGAGGTATCGATCGATGATGTGCGTCGAGTCGCGCGGCCCCCGCGCGCTCTGCCGGCTCAGCCGAACGTGCTCGACCAGTATCGCGCGCCGCACCGCCTCGATCACGCGCCAGACTGCCGGCATCGCCGGCCACCGCCACTCCCGCGCCGTCGCGATCAAGAGCCCGAGCCCCACCAGGCCGAACAGCGCGTTCGGTCCCCAGATCGCCACGGCGCTCGGAATCCTCGTGTTGAGCGCCGCGCCTTCGAGCGACGTCATCGCCAGGTAGTACGTGACGAGGATCGCCAGACTGCCGACCAGCGCGATGCTCCGCCCACCCCGGTGCGAGCGGATCGCCAGCGGAAATCCCACCAGCCCGAACACCAGCGCCGCCATCGGCAGCGCGTAGCGCTTGTGCCGCTCGATCTCGAACGGCGCCCGGCTGTGCGCGTCGTCCCGATACTCCGCGATCTTCGCCCCGAGATCGCCGAGCGAGAGGTCTTTCTCCGGCTTCTCGACCCGTGGCGCACCCTTCAGCGGAGAGTCGACCGACAGGCTCATGTCGTAGATGTCGAAGCGCGTGTGGCGATAGCGCGCGGCACTCGCGGCGCCGCCGGTCGTCGGAGAGTCCTTCGTCGCCACGTCCTTCGGCAGATCGACCGGCAGGACGTCGGCCTCGTTTACCGCGCCGTCGATCATGCGCAGCGTGATGCTCCGGTTCACGTCATCGGTCAGCAGTCGGCCCTCGCGTGCGGAGATGATCCGCGAGAGTGTCGGATCGCGCTCGTCCGAGACCAGGATCCCTCGCAGCGCGACCTGCGAGGTGCTCACGTCCTCCACGTAGATCGTCAGGTCCCCGAACGTCGAGTTGAACACGCGCTCCTGCAGCCCGCTCGTCGCCCGCGCCTGCAGAATCCGAAACAGCTGCCGCTGGAACTCTCCGTTCGCCGCCGGGTTCACCATCAAGGTCAGCCCCGCCGTCGCCCCCGTGATCAGCAACGACGCCGCCAGCACCGGTCGGTACAGCCGCAAGGCACTCACCCCCGCCGCCTTGAACGCCACGATCTCCAGATCGCTCGCCAGCCGCCCGCCCGCCAGCAGCACCGCCACCAGCAGCGCCATCGGCAGGGTGTGCGCCAGGAAGGACGGCACCATGAATACCAGCAGCTCCATCACCAGGGAGAACGGCACGCCCTTCGTGATGACGAGGTCCGTCAGGTGGTAGATCCGGTCGATCACGAGGAAGAACGTCAACAGCGCGCAGGCGAACGCGAACGGCGACATCAGCTCGCGCGCGAGGTACCGATCGAGCACGGGGAGCCGCACGGGCTCGTCCAGCCTAGGTGGTCGAGTCGCCGCGGAGCCGCCGGTAAAGCGCCTCGGTCGCGTCGAGCTTGGCCTGGGAGGAGAACCGTGCCTCGACGAGCTTTCTTCCGGCGCGCGCGGTCGTCGTGACGAGCGCACGATCGTCGATCATCCGTAGCATCGCCGCGGCGAGAGCCGTCACATCGCGGGGCGGAAACAGGAGCCCCGTCTGGCCGTCGATCACGAGCTCGGGGTTGCCCTCGAGGTTGCTGGCGATCACCGGGGTCTCGACGGCGAGTGCCTCCCGAAGCGTGCCGGTGAGGCCCAGGCCCGCGTACGACGCGTCCACACAGCAGTCGCTCCCGGCGAGGATCTCGGGCACGTCGTCACGGTAGCCGACGACGAGCACACGGTCTCTCACGCCCCGCGCGGCGGCACGCTCGTGGAAGACGCGGGGATCCCGGGCGCCGACCACGAGCAGACGCGCGAGGGGCCGGCCCGCGGCCACGACCGCGAACGCGTCGATCGCGTCGTCGTTCCCCTTCCAGCTGCGCACGCCGACCTGAGTGAACAGAAAGTTCTCGGGGCCGAGACCGAGCTCACGCCGAATTCCGCCCCCATCGACCGCCGGGCTGAACCGGTCCGTGTCCGTCCCCGAGTAGATCACGTGAATCTTGTCCGCGCGGACGCCGGCGGCGACGAGGCGGCGCTTGATCGATTCGCACACGGCGACGATCGCGGTGACTCGGCGAGTCGTGTAGCCCAGGCGATTGAACGAGTTCAGCGGAAAGCTCACGCCGCGATTCAGGATCAGCACCGGAATCTTCACGAAGAGACCCGCCAGGATCGCGAGCGTACGCGCCTTGCCCTTCTGGGCGTGGACGATCTGGACGCGATGGCGCCTGAGAATCCGCACGAGCGCTCTCACCGAGCGGAGGTCGATCTCCGACGACATCGTCAACGCGTGGTGCGCGATGCCGGCTTGCCCCAGCCGGGACGCCCATGCTTCGCTGGGTCGCGTCGCGACGACGACCTCGTGACCCCGCCGCCTGAGCCCGTCCGCCAGCTCCGACAGCTGGATCGCCGCGCCGGTATAGTAATCGGCCTTCGGGTACAGCTGGAGGATTCGCAGGAGTCCGGCCAACCGTCAGGCCCCGAAGAACGCGCGGACCGATTCGATCACTCGATCGATCTCCTCGTCCGTGTGGTCCGCCGACATCGGCAGGCTGAGGATCTCGTCGACGAGCCGCTCGGTCCGCGGCAGCGGCGACGGCGCGAAGCGCTCGACCGCGGGCTGACGATGGGTCGGGATCGGATAGTGGATGCCGGTCTGGATACCCCGCTCCGTGAGGAACGCGGCCAGCTCGGCGCGCCGCGGCGTTCGGATGACGAAGAGGTGGTAGACGTGGCGCGCGTGCGCCCGCGTGGCCGGCGGGAGGAGCGGAAGCCCGGCGAAGCCCCGCGCGTAGCGGGCGGCGAACGCGCGGCGGCGCTCGTTCATCGGGTCGAGCCGGCGGAGCAGCACGCGCAACGCCGCAGCCTGAAGCTCGTTGAAGCGCAGATTGAAGCCGACTTCCGCGTGGACGTCCTTTTCGAGCCGGCCATGGTCGCGGAGCCGGCGGCAGCGCCCGGCGATCTCGGCGTCGCTCGTCAGGATGGCGCCCCCATCGCCCATGGCCGGAAGATTCTTCGACGGGTAGAACGAGAAGGCCGCGGCGCGGCCGAAGCCGCCGACCCGCCGCCCGCCCCACTGGGCACCCTGCGCCTGGGCACAGTCCTCGAGAAACCAGAGGCCGAGTCGCGAGGCGAGGGCCTCGATGGCGGCGAGATCCGCGGGCTGGCCGTACAGGTGCACGGGAATGATCCCGACGGTCCGCGAGGTGGCCTTCGCCCTCGCGTCGACGGCGTCGATCGTGTAGAACTGGTCAGCGTCGACGAAGAGCGGCTTCGCCTCGGCGAGGCAGATCGCTTCGACCGTCGGGAACGCCGTGTGGGACGGCACGAGGATCTCATCACCCGACTCGACGCCGAGCGCCCGCAATGTCAGCCAGAGCGCGGCGGTCCCCGAGCTGGTCAATACGGCGTGCTCCACGTCGGTGGCGCGCGCCAGCTCGGCTTCGAGCTCGCGGCACTGCGGGCCCAGGATGTACTGGCGCGAGTCCATGGCGGCCAGCACCGCGCGCTTGAGCTCGTCGTCAACCGGGGGGCGCGACAGCGGAATTGGAGTCGCGACCGGATCGGGCGGGGCCGGCTTCGTCGAGTAGCGGCCTGGCGCCGGCGTCACAGCTGAACCGTCCGCCCGAGGCGCGCCGCCCGCGCCGCGGCTTCGACGACGGCAAGGGCTCGCAAGCCGTCGGAGGCCGGAACGAGGTTCGGACCCCGACCGGCGCACGCGTCGAGGAACGCCTGGAGCTCGAGCCGGAGCGGCTCCTCGTGTCCGGTCGGAAGCTCCTCCTTCCCGGTTTCCACGGCCTCCAGGGCCCCGCCGCGGTCGAGATGCTCGCCACGATGGAGCATGACCGTCGAAGCGCCGTAGTCCGCCACGAGTGCGCCGCGCTCGCCGACGATGGTGCAGTCGCGCCAGGTGCCGGGCACGAAATAGTTCGCCTCGATCGCCGCGGGAATGTCGCCGTAGTGCACGACCGTCCACGACACGTCGTCCTGGCCGCGGCCCAGATAATCCCGCTGGACCGCGCTCACGCGAGTCGCCTCGCGCGCGAAGAGGTGTGCGAAGAGGTCGAAGTAGTGGATCGCGTCGGTGTGGGTGACGCCGACGTCCGCGCGCGGCCGCTTGAACCCCGCGAACCGCCCGGTGGCATAGCGGACGCGGCCGATGAGCCCGCCCCAGAGCGCCTCGCGCAAGGTTGCGGTCACCGGATGGAAGCGAAAAATGTGACCGACCTGCACGAGTCGCCCGGCAGCCCGCGCCGCCGCGGCGAGCGCGCGCCCCTCGGCGACCGTGCGGGTGAGCGGCTTCTCCACGAAGCAGAAGAGGCCGGAGGCCAGGCACTCATGCGCCACTGCGCCATGACTGTCCGCGGGGGTGACGATGTCCGCCGCGTCTACGTGAGCGAGCGCGACCCGGTAGTCGGCGACCACGCGGCCCGGCTCCACGCCGCTCCGGGCGGCCCAGTCGCGACGCGCCGCGGATACGTCCGCCACCCAGAGCGTGACTCCGAGCTCGCGGAGCACGCGCAGGTGGTTCTCACCCCAACGGCCGAGACCGATCAGCAGGACGTTCATCGACGCCCCGGTCTCGGGCGATCTGACGACCAGACGAACACGATCGAAATGTCAGTCATCGTCACCGTCCACCCGCCGGCGCCCACGTCGCGGGCCCCGGCGAAGGCAGCCCGAGAGCGCGGCGCTCAAACGATCGCTGTGTCGACCCTCAATCGATGCTTATGCGTCGAGCGGGAATATCAGACGAGGTGATTCGGGGCGAGCGGCGGGGCGCGTGACTCGGCGGCTCCGAAGACAAAGGCCGCGATCTCGGATCGCTTCCCGACCACGACGAGCGGATCGATGACGAGGAACGTCGCGAAGCGCGGCGGCGCGTCGGCCATCCAGCCCGGGATCGCCAGGATGGCGATGACGGCATTGTCCTGGTCGTCGTCGTCCCAGAGCCCGGCGATCCAGGTCGGGTCGGGAGGATCGGCGCTCGCCGTGACGACGAGCCCGAACGAAGCGACCGCAGCCACGAGGAGGACCAGCGCGCGCACCATCGGCTAGAACTCTAGCACGGCCTGCGGGGAGTCAAGCGCGATCCCGCCGGCTCAGCGGAATGCCTGGATGAGCTCCTCGAGCGCGACCATCTGACCGCCGCGCGTCGAGGACGACACCACGATGAGCGTCCGCACCCCGGTCGCGAGCCATGCCTCGACGCCCCCGCGAACGTCCTTCACGCTGCCGAAGAGCGTGACGTCCCGGAGCCAGCGATCGGACATGAGCTCCGGCACGCGCTGGGTCTCGCCGCGCGCGAGGGCCGCGCGGATCGCCAGCATCTCGTCCTCGTAGCCGGCCTCGATCCAGTAGTTCTGATAGTTCGGCAGGCGCACGTAGGACGCGAGGGTGCGGCGCATCACGGCGGCCGCCGCGGCGCGGTCGTCGTCGATGCAGGTGGGCACCATGTTGCCGATGAAGAACGCGGGGTCGCTGCGAGCCTGCGGCGGGAGATGGCGAAGCGAGGCCGCCATGTGCGACCGGGCGCCGTTCGCCCACACGGCCCCCTGCGCGATCTCGCCGGCCAGCTCGACCATGCGCCGACGGAGCGTCGCGAGCACGATCGGCGGCAGCCCGCCGACCTGAGGCGCCAGCTCGGCCACCTCGCCCACGAACTTCCGGATGTCGTCGAGGGGCTGTCCCGGCTGGAGCCCGAGACGCTCGTGGGTGAAACCATGGCTCACGCCGACCCCGAATTTGAACCGGCCGCCCGACAGCTCGTGGATGACGGCCGCGGTCTGCGCGTAGTCGAAGGGATGGCGCGTATAGATGTTCGCGATGCTGGTCCCGAATGGGATCTCGCGCGTGGAGAGCGCCAGCGACTGGCAGAGCGCCAGACCGTCACCCGGGCTCGGACAGTAGAGTCCGGTGAACCCTTCGCGCTCGAGCCGCTGGGCCATCTCGAGGGTCGCGCGACGTCGACCGGCTACCGCGACGAGGCCGACCGCCGGCTTCGTGGCCATTTGCGGGAGTATAGCCGCTCCCGGCACGCTTGCCACGCGTCCGCCGCGTCATTATCATCGGCGCACCCAAAAGGAGGAGACGCTCATGAAGATCCATCGGCTCTACGCGGACAAGAACGGCGAGTCGCATTTCCAGGACGTCGAGGTCGAGTATGCGGAGTCGACCCGGGCCGGCCGGCTCTCGAAGCGGCTGCCGGCCACCGGCATCATCTTCCGCGAGGTGCAGCCCGACTACGATCTCGACTGGCATCCCGCGCCGCGCCGGCAGTACATCATCAACCTCGACGCGGGAGTTCAGATCACCGCGAGCGACGGCGAGTCGCGGCGTATCGGCGCCGGCGAAGTCCTTCTGGTCGAGGACACGCACGGCAAGGGACATCTGTCGAAGGCCCTCGACGGCAAGCTGCGAAACTGCATCTTCGTCACGCTGGAGTAGCGTGCGGAACGATCACATTCGAGGAGCTCGCGCCGCCGCACGACAGTGCCAGAATGAGCAACATCGCGCCCACGCGCGACTGCTTGTCACACGAAGTCGCCGATTCGCACGCGTGAGAAAGGCGTTTGCGCGCGACGCGCCGTCGGCGCGCTGGCTACGCGATTTCCAGATTTTCTGTCTCATCACCCACTCGAATTTCGTCGTCGAATCACGTCGTGGCACCCACCGTGCACCCGCGCCGATCGCAGGCGAGACAACCACTCCCGCTGATACTCGTCGAGCGGCGGGTCTAGGCGAGCCGAGGTCTTACATGGCGTAGGACGGCTCAGGGACTAGGTGGTCTTCGCACTTGAGAAAGGAAGACCGCCATGATTCGACGATGGAAATTTGTTTTTGGCCCGGCGATCGCGGTCCTGCTACTCGGCGCGGCGCCGACGTTCTCGGCTCAATCTCCGGAACGCCCGCGAGTGTTCCTCGACACGACGTACGTCGCGCCGACGGGACGACAGACCAGCGTTCCGGCCGGCGGTGATCTCCAGGGTGCCCTCAACGCGGCGCAGCCCGGAGACGCGATCATTCTGCAGGCGGGCGCCACCTACACCGGCAACTTCACGTTGCCGGTGACGAGCGGCAGCGGCTGGGTGTACGTCCAGACCTCGGCGCTGTCGAGCCTGCCCGCGGCGGGCACTCGCGTGGGCCCGGGTCAGGCGAGCCTCATGCCGAAGATCGTCAGCCCCAACACGGCGCCGGCGCTCAGCACGGCCGACGGCGCCCACCACTTCCGGTTCGTCGGCGTCGAGATCACCACGACGTGGGCGTCGACGAGCGCGACCAACTACGGCCTGGTCGCGCTGGAAGCGCCGAACGGCAACACCGCGCTCGCGCAGGCACCGACCGACATCGTGTTCGACCGCTGCTACATCCACGGCACGCCCACCGGCAACGTCCGGCGGGCGATCATGATGAACAGCGCGCGGACGGCGGTGGTGGACTCGTATCTGTCGGACCTCCACGAGGTCGGCGCCGACAGCCAGGCGATCGCCGGCTGGAACGGCCCAGGTCCATTCAAGATCGTGAACAACTACCTGGAGGGGTCCGGCGAGAACGTGTTGTTCGGCGGCGCGGATCCGCGCATCGCGAACCTGGTCCCGTCCGACATCGAGATCCGTAAGAATTATCTGTTCAAGCCGGCCTCGTGGCGGGTGGGCACCGCGAGCTACGCCGGCATCCGCTGGGCGGTCAAGAACCTGTTAGAGCTGAAGAATGCCCAGCGCGTGCTGATCGACGGTAACCTGCTCGAGAACAACTGGGCGGACGCCCAGAATGGATACGGCGTCCTCTTCACCCCCCGCAATCAGGACGGTACGGCCCCCTGGTCGGTCGTGCGAGACGTGACGTTCACGAACAACATCGTGCGCCACAGCGGCGGCGGCCTGAACCTGATGGGCACCGACAACATCTACTCGAGCCAGCCGACTCAGCGCATCCTCATCCAGAACAACCTCTTCGACGACATCAACGGCCCCGCCTGGAGCGGGACGGGTACCTTTTTGCAAGTGATGGACGGCGGAACCGACATCGTCGTCGATCACAACACCTCGCTCCAGAGCGGCAACATGATCACCGCGACCTACGCGACGGCGCTGAACCCGGCTCCGAGCTTCGTGTTCACGAACAACATCCTGTCCTACAACCTCTACGGGGTCTTCGGCGATTACGGCGTCGGGCTCGGGATGACGGCGATCAACACCTACTTCCCCGGCGCGTCGTTCGTTCGTAACGGGATCGCCGGCGGTCTGGCCTCCAATTTCCCCGCCGACAACTATTTCCCGTCGACGCTCTCCGCCGTCGGCTTCGTCGATCTGGCCGGGCATAACTACGCGCTCGCGGCCGGAACTCCCTACGTCCGCGCCGGGACCGACGGCAAGGACGTCGGCGTCGACTTCACCGCGATGGCGGCGGCCATGGCCGCGTCGTCGGCTCCCGCGCCGGCGCCCTCCCCGGCACCGGCTCCGGCACCGGCTCCCGCCCCGGCGCCCGCTCCGGCGCCCGCTCCAGCGCCGGCTCCAGCGCCCGCCCCCGCGCCGGCGCCCGCTCCAGCGCCCAGCTCGGCACCGGGCGGCGCCACCAGCGCGAGTCAGAGCGCCACCTGGATCAACCTCGTGAACGCGACGGCGAATGGCAACTCGGTGTCCAAGACCAGTGGCTGCGACGGCTGCAATGACGCCGGTGCCATCTCTCAACAGCGGATCACCGCGGGGGACGGCTTCGCGCAGTTCACCGCGGGCGCCAACGGGCCCCTGCGTATCGCCGGCCTCACCCAGTCCTTCTCGGTTTCGAATCCCGGCACCATCGCCTTTGGCCTCCGTTTCCAGAATACCTTTGCGGAGGTTCGCGAAGGGGGAGGCTACCGCGCGGATACCTCGTTCGTAGCCGGGGACGTCTTCCGCATCGCGGTCCAATCGGGCGTCGTGCGCTACTCCAAGAACGGCACCGTCTTCTACACGAGCCAGGTCGCCCCGGCGTATCCGCTCGTCCTCGCCGCGGCGCTCGCCGGTCGGAACTCGACGGTCGGTGGCGCCGTGATCTCGGGCGCGGCGGCGGCGGGCTCGCCCAGCGCCGGATCCAGTTCGCCCGGCGCCGGAACCGCGACGCCCTCGAGCATCATCTGGAGCAATCCGATCAACGTCACCGCCGCCAGCACGTCGCTGACCAAGACCGCGGGTTGCGACGGCTGCTTCGACGCCGGCGCGTTCTCCCAGCAGCAGATCGCGGGTGGGAACGGCTACGCGCAGTTCACCGCCGGCGCTTCCGGCCCGCTACGGATTGCCGGCCTCACCCCGAGCTTCAGCATGGCGAATCCCGCCACCATCGCCTTCGGCATCCGGTTTCAGGGCAACATCGCCGAGGTCCGCGAAGGTGGCGTGTACCGCACGGACGTCGTATTCGCGGCCGGAGACGTCTTCCGCATCAGCGTGCGGTCAGGCGTGGTGAGCTACGCCAAGAACGGCACGGTCTTCTACACGAGCGGAGCTGCGGCGGGCTCCTCGCTCGCCTTGGGGGTCGCGATCGCCAACATGAGCGGTACGATCGGCAACGCCGTTCTCGCCAGCGGCCTCTAGGACGCGGTCGCCGGACGCTCCGCTTCGGGGCGTCCGGCGGGCCTCTCGTTCGGATTCGAGCCGGTCGGACGTGGCGCGCTCTGGGAAGAACACCCCCTCGAGCCGACACGTCCGACCCGCCCGACGGCTAGGTGACCCGGCGGTCGATACAGAGCGCGACCAGGACGTTTCGGAGCGTGAAGCCGAAGAAGAAGTCCAGGCGCGAATGCTGACTGAGCGCCACCGACAGGACGACGATGACCGGAGCCAGGAGCAGCCACCGCGAGCCGAGCTCCTGCTGATAGAACGACTGTCCATGCACCCACGCCCGCGCCCCGGAAAACACGCAGCGGATGGCGATCGAGTCCGCGACCGTCTCGAACCGGTGGTTCACGCCATCGCGAGCCGATGGGGAAAAGTCTTGAGGTCGACTGCTGACTCGCAGCCAACGTCGCCGCGCCACGCCGCGATGCCAGTTTGAGCATCGTTACGCGCCGTCGAGCGACGGGCTGTCACGTCCGGCGGTGCGATCCCTCGTCCGGCCGAATCCCACCGCGCGCCGCGCCCGCCGGCCACCACGACGCGATTTCCAGATTTTCTCTCGTAGCGCCGGCCCGCGACGCGTCGGTCGTCACGTGGTGGTACGCGCCGTGCACGTCCGCTGCGCCGAGACGAATCGGATGACACGGCGTGCCTGCATCTACTGCTGTCGAGAATTCCAAGGCTCCGCGCTGGCCGCGGAGCCGGTCCTACCCACGGCGCTCGGCGGGCGGCTCGCGCTGAAGCGGGCGACCTGCTCCGAGTGCGCCACTCGCGTCCGGCGACTCACCGACGATTTCCTCGCGAGCGGATTCGCGCCGGTCGCCGCGGCGATGGCGAAACGGGTTGATCGCGGCGGCCCCCCGGCCGCGACGCCCCCGGCATCTCCGGCGGGCATCTCCCCGGACGACTGGCAGCGTGCGCACCGGGCCGCGGCGAAGATCCTCTATTGCTATCTCCTGCTCGAGCTCGGTCAGCCGGTGCTCTCGAGCCCCGCGTCCGAGGTGCTGCGGCGGCACCTGAGCGGCGCCGAGATCGAGCACTGGGAGCCGCGCTACGAGGTCACCCAGCCACGCTACTCGCCGTCGCCGAACTGGCACGTGCTCATGTTCGACGCGGCGCCGCCTTCACACGCCGCGGTCGGGCTCTTCGGAACGATCTGGTTCAGATTCCGCCTCGACCTCGAGGCGCTGGCGCCTCACGGCCGGCTCGCGGCGTTCGACGCGACCCGAGGCGCGCGAGGCATGGCCGCGCTCAGACACCGCGGAGCTTGGCACTACCGCTCGGCAGTCCGGTGGGGATGGAAGGGGTAGCCGGCGTTTCCGCCGGCTGCTGCGCGAGGAGCGCGCGTCGGACGACGCGCTTGACGTTTTCGACCGTGAACGGCTTCTCCAGCTGAGGAGCTCCCGTCTTGGCCAGGAAGGCCCGTGTCCTCGGGTTGAGGATGTCTCCGGTGACGAAGACGAAACGCCGGGTCAAGCGCGGGTCGCGCCGCTCGATCTCGCGATAGAGCTCCCGACCGCCCAGCTCGGGCATCCCGCTGTCGCTGATGATCAGGTCGTAGTCGCGCGCGCCGAGCATCCGGAGCGCGACGGCGCCGTTTGCGGCCATGTCGACCTTGTAGCCGTCGCGTGACAGCGCCTCGGCCAGGAGCGAGGCGACGGCGGGCTCGTCGTCGACGACCAGGATCGTCTTCCCGGCCACGGGTCGCGCGGCTTGAGGGTCGTCGGCGTCGTCACGGGGCTCCGGGGACGTTCCGATCGGCAGCTCGATGACGAACCGCGCGCCCTCGCCGGGAGGGGACTCGACACCGATCGTCCCTCCATGCCCTTCCACGATGCCGCGGACCAGCGCGAGTCCGAGCCCCGTACCCTCCCCCTCGGGCTTGGTCGTGAAAAAAGGGTCGAATACCCGCGCGCGGATCTCCGGCGGAATCCCGGGGCCACTGTCGGTGACCTCGATCCGGACGCGTGGGCTCTCTGTGTCGTGACGGGTCGCGATGCGCAGTCGACGGGGCGGCGCCGCGTCCTGCACCGCCTGTCGCGCGTTCGTGACGAGGTTCACCATGACCTGTTTGAGCTGGTGTCCATCAGCCCACACGAGCGGCAGGTCTTTCTGGAGATCGAAGCCGACCTCGATGTTCGCGATCCGCAGCTCGAAGGCCAGAAGCTCGACCGCATCCCGCAGCAGGGGGTTCAGCGACACGTGCCCGCGCTCCGGCGGGTGGCGGCGGGCCATCGTCAGGAAGCTCCGGACGATCCGCACGCAGCGCTCGGCAGCCTCGCCGATGTCCTTGACCCGGGCGCGGGCGTTCGGATCGACGCCGCTGGGCGCGAACAGCCCGACCTGCCCGAGAATGACCGACAGGGGGCTGTTGAGCTCGTGGGCGACGCCGGCGAGCAGATTCCCCATCGTCGCGAGCTTCTCGGCCTCGAGCAGCTGGTGCGTACGCTCCTGGATCTGTCCCTCCAGGGTCTCGTTCTGGCGGCGAAGGTCACGGTGGAGGAACCGCATCTCGATGAGATTGCGGACGCGCAAGAGCAGCTCGGTCTGCTCGAAGGGCTTGGTGACGAAATCGCTCGCGCCCGCCTCGAGGGCGGCGCGCTTGCTCTCGCGTGACACGTCGGCGGTGAGGACGAGCACCGGCATGTACGTCTCCGCCCGCCGTCTCTTGAGTCGTCGGAGAACCTCGACGCCGTCCAGGATCGGCATCCGTAGATCCAGCAGGATCAGATCCGGCTGGAAGTCGTCGCAGAGCCGGAGCGCCTCGCGCGGGTTGGTCGTGCTCCGCAGATTCTGGTAGCCGGCGTGCTCGAGCAACTGCTCCAAGAGGCGCACCAAGGGCCCCTCGTCGTCGACGATCAGAATCCCGGCGCCGCGAAACGGTTCAGGGATCAATCAAGTCTCCTCGGGTTTACTCACCGTGAATCACGTCGAAGGTGGCGGCCTTCCGGGTGACGCACCAAGCATCGCTGATGCCAGGCCTCCCGGGCGCGACCGCCCGAAAGGGCTGAACATCTGGAAATTGCGCCGCATCAGACCGAGACGGAGCACCGGACCCCGCACCACGACGCCGAGCGACGGGACCGACCGGAGTCGACAATGTGACAGTGCGATTCAGGAATCTGACAGCGCCGTTGGCGCCGTCGCGGCTCGACTACCGCAACACCAGCACCCACCCGCGCGTCCGCAGATCGACGCTGATGTCGCGCTGACGCCGATTCTCTCGCCGTCGTCCGCCCGACGCGTCGGGCCCCGCGCGACGCCGCTCTCCCTTTCGCCGGTCGAGGATCACCTCGGAGGCGGAGCCGGCGAACATGCTGTGGAGACTCTCGTAGCTCGCCGGGCCCTCACGCGCGACGATGACGAGACCGCCACCGGACGGCGGCGGCTCTTCGAGCCCCGCGCCGGATCCGGCCTCGAGCTCCGGGTCGCTCGACCTCCTGAGATCGAGCATCGGGGGCAGACCAGGGTACGGATCCATCAGCTCCACGCGCGTCAGGTGTCTCATGCGGGCGACGATCGCGCGGATCCGATCGATGGCCTCGAGAATGTCCGGGATCCGCTGACGCTCTGTCTCGGCCATCTCGCCGGCCAGGAGCTGGACATGACCCAGGACCACCGCCAGCGGGTTGTTGATCTCGTGCGCCGCCCCCGCCGCCAGGCTCGCGACTGACCGCAAGGTATCCCGTTCGCGCGTCGTCGCCTCGATCCGCTTGCGATGGGTGATGTCGCGAGCAATCGACGAGGCGCCGATGATCCGATCGCTCGCGTCCCGCACTGGTGAGACCGTGACCGAGACGTCGATGCGCCGTCCGCTCCTCGCGACCCGCGTGGTCTCGTAGTGTTCGACGCGCTCGCCGCGGCTGAGCTGGCCGAGGTTCGCGGGCAGCTCGTGGCCGAGCTCGCGCGGGATGATCAGCGAGATCGGGCGCCCGACGGCTTCGGCGGCGGAGTATCCGTAGAGCCGCCCGGCCCCCTCGTTCCACGAGGTGATCACGCCGTCGAGGGTCTTGCCGATGATCGCATCGTCCGAGGAGGCCACGATGGCGGCCGTGTGCGCGAGCGTCGCTTCGCTCCGCGCGTGCTCGCGGACGACGGCCGCCAGAGGAATCGTCACGATCGTCAAGGTCATCATGAAGGCCTGGAGCAGGAGCAGGGACACGTTCTGGGACTCGCGCGCGAACGGGCCCTCACCCGCCAGGGTCCCCAGGATCGCCAGTGCGGCGAGCAGCGCCACGCAGGTCGCCGCCTCACGCTGGCCGAATCGGAACGCCGCGAACACGAGCGGTGGGATGCAGAGGAATTCGAGAGGATAGCCGCTCATCGCCGCCGGTCCGAGCCCGCCGAACACGACGCCGCCGACGAGGACCACGGCCACGAGGACGAGCGCGAGCTCGAGTAATTCCGACCGCGTGAGCCGCCGGCTTCGATCCATCGCCCACAGATACAGAACCGGGGTCACGACGAGCGCGCCGGCCATGTCACCCAGCCACCACGTCAGCCAGATCTCGGCCACGCGCGACCAGCCCGCGTGCCCACCGAGCACCAGGCTCGTCACGCCCACGGTCGCGCTCACGGCCGTGGCTGCGACCCCCGCGAGCACCGCGAACGCGAAGAAGCTCTGCGCGCGAACGAAGACGTCACGGCCGCCGGCCCATCGGCTCACCAGCCAGACGCCCAGGACCGCCTCGAGGGTATTGCCGGTGGCGATCCCCAGCGACGAGGCGACCGATCCGGCCGTCGTCACGTTCACGAGGAATGCGCCGAGGAAGATCGCGGGCCACAGGTGATAGCCGTACAGCAAGAGCGCCGCCAGCGCGATCCCGGTCGGTGGCCACACGGCCGTGGCGCTGGCATGGACGAAGGCGAGCGAAAGTCCGAGTTTACCGGCGACGAAGTAGACGCCGGTAAGCGCGACGAGCCGCGACGCGATCCAGAGCAGCGAGGACCACGCCAGGCGGGAGGCCTCGCCGACGTCGACCGGGGATTCAGCTCGCCGACCGGCTGCCGTCGCCACCAAGGCTACACTCACCCCGTTGTCACGATACCCGCCGATCGCGCGGGCCCTCAATCCGGGGAACCCCCGGCGTTGGCCAGGGAAAGTCCTGACCGGGCTCAACAGGGAGCGCGCGTCACCAGTCGGCTCTCGCCGCACTCCGAGCAGACGCCATATTCCCTGACGAACCCGCCGGCGCGGGCGATCCGCGTTGCCGCGCGGTGACCGGTCGAGGGGTCGATCCCGACCGCGCGCCCCAGGCAGGGCTCGCAGAAGTAGCGACCCCGGTGGGCCATCAAGAACGCTGCGACCTTGTCTCTCGCAATCATCGTGCTGTGGCCCATCCGGCCGTCGGCGCCGCTCTCCGGCTTACCGGTGGCCGTTGCCTCCCGGTTCGACGGCGGCGCGCAAGGCCTTGTCATCGGCACCGACGTCGGCCCCGTCCAGACCGGCGCGTCGAAATGGACTGCCGTCCGCCAGCCGGAGCCGGCCCTGAGCCAGATCCTCGAACTTGACCTGCGCCCACGAGCGCACGACGAAGTTGTCGCGCGGGTACTCGGCCGAGCTGCCGCCGACGATCACGTTGCGCTTCACGACAGATCCGGGGAAGATCGCGTCCAGGGCCTGGCTCCCCGTCCCGACGCCGGTCCCGGTGATGCCATACGTGTTGTGGGCGACGATGTTGTCGGTGAAGACGAAGCCGCGGTGGGGCGGACCTTCGGCGGTGATGATGGTGCCGATGTGCAGGGCCGTGTTGTGGTCGATGACGATCGATGTCGTCCCGTCGAGGATCTGGAAGAGTCGGCCGTCGCCGCCCCAGCGCGGCCCGCCGATGTCGACGAAGACGTTGTTCCTGATGACGAGGCGCCGCGTCGGCTGGCTCGGGTGGTTGTTGTCGCGGCCGTGGATGTTGACGCCCGAGGCCGCCCCTCGGACCACGTTGTTGGCGAAGGTCACGTCCTCGACGACCGACCACGGGGCGCGCCCGTCCTGATTGCGGACGGTCAGGACGACGGCGAACCCGATCTGCGCCTGGACCCAGCTGTGCTCGAAGAGATTGCCCTCGATGCGCACGCGCCGAGCATTTTTGAGCTCGAGGAGATTCTTGACGGTCCACGGGGTGCCCGCGTACGTGGGCTCACCGGGTCTCCAGGCCAGGGGCTTGGCCACGTGATTACGCACGATCTCGATGTCCGAGGGCACGAGATCGCGAATCGACGGGTCGGCGCCGCCGAACATCACGTTCTCGCCGGCGCCTTCCAGGTAGTTGTTGGCGATCTTGAACGGGCCGGGGCCGTTCCAGCCGGCAATCGCCTGAGAGTCGGCGCCCACTTCCTTGATATCCGCGATGTACGAGTCGATCACTGCGGCGTGCGCCGCGTTCAGCGCGACGCCACGTCGCGCTCCCCGGCGCGGATCGCCGTGGATGAAGCATCGCTCGACGATCACGTGGTGTGGGAGATCGTCGACCGCGGTTTCGGCCGATCCGAGTTCGACGAGGTTGTAGAGGAAAGCGCCGTCGGCCGGCCTGATCTCGAGGCCGACCAGGCGGTAGTGGTGGGCGCCCGGCGCGGTTCGCACGACCGGTCCCGCCCCTGCCGGCGCCACCAAGGTCGCCATGGCGCGGGCCCGGCCGGGATCGGCTCGCGTCCCCGCGCGGGGAACGGCCCCCGCGCCGCCGGTACGAACCACGATCCACTCCGATCCGGACTTCCTCGGCAAGGTGAAGGGCCCTCGATAGACCGCGCCGGGCTCGAGGGCGATGACGTCTCCCGCGCGCGCGTTCTCCAGTGCCGCTTGCAGATCGCCGCCATTCGGGACGGCGATCGTGCGGCCCGACGGCTCGGCCGCAGCCGTCTCGACCACCGACGAGGGAGGCTGGGCGACCCCAGGGCCGCCGGCCGGGTCGGCGGCGGATGTGAGGAGGACGACCAGAGCACCGAAGGCGATCCCCCACGCCCTGGGCGGCATTCCTCAGGCCCCTGCGGCGCCCCGTGACGCCGAGCGCGCCGCCTGGCCCCGGGTGAGATCGATGGTCAGGTGCTCGGGCTGTGCCGCAGCCAGCACCTCGGTCGCGTCCTCGCAGGCGTTGCCGATCACGATGACCTCGGCGTGGGCCAGGAGCGCCTCGGCGCTCGCGCACATCAAGGACGCGATGTGCGGGATCTCTTCCTCGATGTAGCGGCGGTTGGCGCCGACCAGGCGCGCCATCGAGACGTTGCGGTCGAGGATCCTGACGTCGCACCCCTTGCCGATGAGGGTCTCGACCAGCGCGACCATCGGGCTCTCGCGCAGATCGTCGGTTCCGGCCTTGAAGGACAGGCCGACCACGCCGATGCGGTGCCGTCGCGACGACAGCACCGCATCGACGCCGCGGCGCACCTGCCCCTCGTTCGAGGGCAGGACGGACGCGAGCATCGGCACCGACACGTCGGCGGCGCGGGCGGCGTAGAGAAGTGCCCGGAGATCCTTCGGCAGACACGAGCCGCCGAACGCGAAGCCCGGTCGCAGATAGGCTTCCGACACGTTGAGCTTTCGATCCATGGCGAAGACGCGCATCACCTCGGCGCCGTCGGCGCCGAGCGCGGCGCAGACGTCGGCCACCTCGTTGGCGAAGCACACCTTGAGCGCGTGGAACGCGTTCGCGGCGTACTTGACCATCTCGGCCGTCCGGATCGAGGTGTGCACGAACGGCGCCTGGACGCTCTCGTAGAGCAAGCGCAGGAGCGAGGCGGTCGCCGGGTCGCCGCAGCCCACGAGCGTGAGCGGCGGGCGCGCGAAGTCGGTCAAGGACGACCCCTCGCGCATGAATTCCGGGTTCACCGCCACCCGTGTCGCCGCTCGGCCGCCGGCCCCGGTGAGAAGCGCCGGCACGAGGTATTGCTCGGCCGTCCCGGGCAGCACCGTGCTCCGGAGCACCACGGTGTGCGGCTCGGCGTGCTTGCGCACGGCCTGGCCGATGCTCTGGCCGGTCCGCACGACGGCGTCGATGTCGAGCCGCCCGTTCGCGCGACTGGGCGTGCCGACGCAGATGAGCGAGACGTCCGACTCGGCGACCGCCTGGTCGCTGGAGGTCGTGGCCCGCAGGCGTCCGGTCGCCGCCACCTCGCGCAGGAGGTCGGGCAGCCCGGGCTCGACGATCGGCGAGGTCCCGGCGTTGATCATCGCGACCTTCTCCGCGTTGACGTCCACGCCAACGACCACATGGCCGGCCTTCGCCAGACACGCCGCCGTCACGCACCCCACATACCCGAGACCGAACACGCTAACTCGCATGGCGCAGCACCTCCTCACACTGGTTTTCGAATTCGTCGACGACCTTCGGCCACGAGTACCGCGCCTCGACCAGGCGGCGGCCCGCGGCCCCGATCGCCCGACGCCGGACGGGATCCCGCAGGAGCGAGGTCACGGCTTCGGCGAATGAGGTCGGATCGTCGGCCTGGAGATAGTCCTGACCCGGCGTCAGCGGCAGGCCCTCGGCGCCGATCGTCGTCGAGACCACCGCCTTGCCCATCGAGAGCGCTTCGAAGATCTTGAGCCGCGTCCCGCCGCCGATCCTGAGCGGCACGACGTAGACGGCCGCGTCCGCCATGTGCGGCCGGACATCGTCGACGAGGCCGGTGACGTGAACTCCCGCGGTCACGGCGGCGGCTCGAAGACGGGCTGACGGGTTGCGGCCGACCACGGTCAGGGTGGCCGCGGGAACCTCGCGGCGGACGCGCGGGAGCACGGCCTCGATGAAGTGGACGATGCCGTCCTCGTTCGGGTACCAGTCCATCGACCCGGTGAAGACGAGCCGGCCCGGAATCTCCGCGACGCCGTCGGGAGCGAAGTAGTCGACGTCGACTCCCGTCGGCACCGCGCTGACGCGCGCGCCCGGCGCCGCGGCGGCCAGGAGCCGGCGATCGGCGTCGGACACCGCGATCGTCAGCCGGGCGCGGGCGCACGCGAGCGCCTCGTACCGGTGCATCTTGCGGCTCTCGAGCCCGAGCAGGATGCGGCGCCACGCCCGGCGCTCGACCTCGCGCATGCGCTGCCAGATCACGTGCTCGACGTTGTGGGCGAAGAGCACGGTCGGCGGCGCCGCGGCGCGCGTGACGTTGGGCGCCGCCACCAGGAAGTCGGCGACGACCAGATCGATTCCGCCGGCCTCGAGCCGCCGTGCGATTTCACGACCGAGCGCCGGCACTCGCGCCTTGTAGAGATCGACCGGCAAGGACGAGAGCCACGACCCCACGAGCGACAGCGCGAAGCGTGCGCTTCCGCGCTTGGCCAGCGCCCACGGCACCGAGACGATCTCGCACTGAGGCAGCGCCGCCTCGAGCGCCCGGGGATCCTCCGTTGGCCCGTGAGTGGTCAGGAGCGCGACCTGGTGGCGTCGAGAGAGCTCGCGGAGCATGTGAAAGCTCCGGATCCGGCCGCCGGTGTTGACAGGCCAGAGGCCGCCGACTTTCACCCAGATCAGGCGCATGGCGTCTCCGGACCGTGCAGCACGCCGCCCGGGTCTTCGCCGTCGAGGAACATGCGCTGCCAGAGCTCGAGGTTGATCAGGAGCCACAAACGATCGCCGTGCTCGGCAGCGCCGCTCCGGTGGGCCTGGGCGAGGCGGCGAAGCGCGCCCGGGTCGAAGAGTCCGCGCTCGAGCGCGCGCGGCCCCAGCACGAGCTCGTCGACCAGCGGCCGGAAGGGGCCGCGAAGCCACCGGCCCACCGGAACCGGAAAGCCCATCTTGCGCCGGGTGAGGATCTCGCGCGGCACGACGTCCTGGATTGCGGCGCGCAGCACGGCCTTGGTCTGCCAGCCCCGGAGCTTCACGCGGCCGGGCATCGCGGCCACGCGCTCGACGAACTCGTGGTCGAGGAACGGCACCCGGCTCTCGATCGAGGCCGCCATGCTCATCTGGTCCTGCTTCATCAGGAGCTCGACGAGGTACGTCTGGAGATCCGCGTAACTCATCCGATCGAGGTCCCCACCCGGCGCGTCCGCGTAGCGCTCGAGCGCGTGCTGATACGGATCGCGCGCGGCCAGCAGCTCCGGGTCGGCGAGAAGGTCCTGCTGGAGCGCGGTCGGAAAGACCGCGAAGTTCTCGCAGAAGAGCTGACGCGGCCCGGGCTCGAGCCCCAGGAACGTCCGCGTCGCGTAGCGCCCGAGCCGGCGCGGCAGGCGGCCGAGCGAGCGGCCGATGCTCCGGCGCAGCCCCGACGGCGCCAGCCGCCGATAGGCCCGGCCGAAGCGGTCGTTCCAGTGCGTGATCCGGTAGCGGTGATAGCCGAGGAACAGCTCGTCGGCGCCCTCACCCGTGAGCACCACCTTCACGTCCTCGGCGGCCAGGCGCGACACGAAGTAGAGCGGCACGCTCGAGGTGAACGCGATCGGCTCGTCCTCGTGCCGGATGAGGCGCGGCAGCGCGTCGAAGAATTCGCTCGGCGTGACGACGACCTCCCGGTGCAGGGATCCGACTGACCGCGCCACCAGCTGCGCATAGTCGAGCTCGTTGGCGTCGGCGTCGGGCAGGCCCACGGAGAACGTGCGGATCGGCTCCTTGACCATGCGCGACATCAGCCCGGCGAGGGCGCTCGAGTCGAGCCCGCCGGAGAGGAAGAGCCCGAGCGGCACGTCGCTCATCAGATGGCTTCGTACCGCGGCTTCGAGCCCGGCCCGGACCCTGCGCGCCGCTTCGGCCAGCGTCGTGGCGGAGTCGTCCACCTCGGCCGGCAGCCGCCAGTAGCGGCGCTCGTGCAGGCCCTCGCGGGCGGACCAGGTCAGGGTGCGGCCCGGCAAGAGCTTCGTCACGCCTCGGAAGAACGTCTCGGCACCGGCGACGTAACGGTTGGCGAGGAACTCGGGAACGATCGTCGTGTTGAGGGCCGGCGCCACCGCGCCCGACGCCAGGATCGCCTTGATCTCGGAGGCGAAGACCAGCTCGCGGTCGGTCAGCGCGTAATAGAGCGGCTTGATCCCGAGCCGGTCCCGGGCGAGGAGCAGGCGCTGCCGCGGCCGGTCCCACACCGCGAACGCGAACATGCCCTGGAGCTTCTCGACGCAGCGCTCGCCTTCCTCCTCGTAGAGGTGGACGATCGTCTCGGTGTCGCTGCGGTTACGGTAGTGATGGCCGCGGGCCTCGAGCCATGGACGGAGCTCCGCGTGGTTGTAGATCTCGCCGTTGAAGACGACCCACACACTGCCGTCCTCGTTGGGCATCGGCTGGGCCCCGCCCTCGACGTCGATGATCGCGAGCCGCCGAAACCCGAGCCCCACGTTGCCCTCGGTCCACAGCCCCTCGCCGTCGGGCCCGCGGTGCCGCAGGACGTCGCGCATGATCTTGAGCCGCGTCTCGTCCACGGGCTCGAACGCATTCAGACCGGCGATGCCGACGATGCCGCACATGGTGGCGTCTCCTCAGCTCGCCCGCTTGCGGAGGGTCACGCACGCGACCTTCTTCCGCGAGGGTTCCTGTTCCCCGAGGGGGCGCAGGAAAAGGCGGTTGAGCGCGAAGTGGGCCGGCAGCATCGCATACCGGGCGAGCCGCGGCAGACGGCGATTCAGGATCGCGTCCTCGACGGCGATCCGGCGTTCGCCCCAGAAGCTCACGTCGACGACGTCGAGCCGATGGTGGCCGAGCAGACGCTTCTGCATCGAGTCGTGATCGTACGCGCGCTGGTAGAACACCTGCTCCGCGTCGCCCGATTTCACCCAGTAGGCATCGGCGTCTCGGGCATGGAACTCCTCGAGGTACCCCCGATCGCTCCAGGGCACGGTGAGGCAGACGATGCCGCCGGGCTTGAGCACGCGCGCGATCTCCTGCATGGCCGCGACATCGCCGTCCCCGGGAATGTGCTCGACGACCGAGACCGAGAAGATCCGGTCGAAGGCTTCGTCCGCGTAGGTGAGCGCCTGGGCGTCCTGGGTCTCCATGAGGTACCGCTCGCGGCGACGTCCGAGCACGCTCGCGGCGTAGGCGTCGTAGGCCGCGAAGAAGTAGTCGACGAGGTCGGTCGCCCAGACGTGGGCGCCGACGCGCGCGGCCAGGAACAGCGACAGGAGCTTCGGGCTCCCGATGTCGAGGACCCGGTGCTCCGCGGCCACGTCCAGATGCTCGAGCACATAGCGGAACTCCGCGCAGCGGATGTACTCGACGGGCAGGACGAGCCGCTTGAGCGCATCGCGTGGCGCGGAAGGAAACGCCCGAGCGCCGACCCGGAGGCCGAACCGGTAGACATCCCAGTCCGAGAGCGCGGCGGGCTTTTGGGGCGCGACCGCCGACTGGTGCCGGGACGCTCGCCTCATGTTCACCCGTCGCCACGTGACCGGCGTGCGCCCCAGGTAGTAGGACGGCATCGCCCAGAACGCCGCGAGGTTCAGCGTCAGGAAGGACCTGACCAGCGAGACGACGCGGGACACCACGCGGGGTGACGGCCCACGCCACAAGGTGAGCGCGCCCAGGCCCACCGTGGCCCCGCTCATGAGGGCCGTCCCGTAGCCCAGGCCGGCGGCCATCGCGGAGCCTATCAGCATCAGGAGCAGGCCGTATGGGCAGGCGAGCCGCGAGAGCTTGTGCAGCACGAAGCGGCCCCACACCGGGTTCCGCGCCGGGTTGAGGCATCCGTCGACGCGGTGGCAGATCTGGACGAGGCCGGCGAGCGTCCTCACCTTGCGAACGAACTCGTCGCTCGCGGAGCGCGTCGCGACGTCCAGGCTGCCGGCCGCCTCCGCCATCACGATTCGCCGGCCGCTGAGCGCGACCGTCAACGGCACGTACACGTCGTCCAGGATCGTGTCCGGCGGAATCTCCGGCAGGTCCACGGTCCGAACCGCGTAGAGCGACCCGGTCACCTGCACCATCGAGCCCGAGCGCGACTCGCATTTCCGCACGAACCCCTCGTACGTCCAGTACGCGTCGCCCTTCACCCGGAAGTCTCCGGACACGACGCCCACGCCGGGATCGGCGAGCTGCGCCACCAGCTCGCGAATCGCGCCTGGCGTGAGCGCCTGGCGCACGTCCATGAGCACGGCGACGTCGCTCGCGATGTGCGACCGCGCCAGATTCAGCGCGGTCGGCTTGCCGCTGCGTCGCTCCGTCCGCAAGAGGCGAATGCGGCGATCGCGACGGGTCCAGGCCCGCACGATCGCGTCGGTGGCGTCGGTCGAGCCGTCGCTCACGACGATGATGGAGAGCTTGTCCGGCGGATAGTCCTGCCGGGTGAGCGCCCGGAGCTTGTGGCGAATCAGCACGGCTTCGTTCGCCGCCGCCATCACGCACGTCACGCTCGGCAGGAGCGCGTCCGGCAGATAGCGGGCGGCCGTCGGCACCGGCCGCACGCGCGCGAGCCACGCCACCCACAGCGCGTAGCCCGCGTACGAGACGAAGACCACGACGAGACCCAGGCACAGGAGCGCCATCCAGATCATGAGTCAGCCTTTGTTCTCTCGGGCGGTTGTCGGCCGATCACACCCATTGGTCCGTCCGGATCTCGGGCAGCCCGCGCTCGCCGAACGCGATGCGCTCGCCCGCGTCCTCGAGGACGAGCCCGACGGGCGCGCCGCTCGCGTCGATCACCAACGACACCGAGGGCGCCGCCGCGCGCGGACCGGAGCTCGGCAGGAGCAAGGTCAGCACGCGCAGCGGAAGGGTCGTCACCGTGGAATAGACCAGGAGCGGCGCGGGCTCCCGCCGCCCGTAGACCGGCGAGATCCAGCCGCGCATCGGATCGAGCTCGCCGGCGTGCACGCTCGCCTTGAGCGCCACGCTCGCGAACGGACGAACGAGGAGCTCCGTCCCCGTCCGTCCCCGCGCGCGCGCCCAGAGGTTGGGATCCACCTGCACGTCGAGGGGCGCGAACTGGAACTGGAGGTCGACCTGATGCTCGCCGTCGCCCTCGAGATCGTCGACGACGACCCAGTAGCGGCCCTTGACGAAGACCACGCGACGCCGGTGCACGGCGCCGCCGCCCGCCAGCCCGACGTACGCGCGATGCTCGGCGTCGGCGAACTCGAGCTCCGGCGTCGAGCGCCACTCGCGCAGGCGCGCGCCCGGCCGCTCCGTCCAGCGGAACGGCCCGGCCGGCGAGGCCTGAGACTCGCCGTCCACGACGAGGGCGCTGTGCGCTGCCGTCGAGCGGAAATAGCTGCGGCTCACCGGATCGCCGGCGTAGCAGTAGGTGCCGGCGTCGACGAGGTACGGCTCGCCGAAGACGGCGCACTGCACACTCAGGAGATCGGCGTGACCGTGCCCGCCGCTCACGGGACAGCCGAGGGGCCCCACGTCGAAGATCAGCTGGTGATCGTCCGCCGCCCAGCCGTTGCGCATGACCGCGTAGCCGCCGTCGGCGAAGAGCCGCGACGGCGCCTCGGCCGGCGGCGCGGGCTGGAGCGCGTCGAAGGCGTCGAGCCCGTCCGGCCCCAGGAGCCAGAGCACCTCCGGCGTCGCGCCCCCGGCCGCCCACGCGCAGTCGGCGCGCCCGAAGAGCGCGGCCGCCGTCGCCAGCACACCGCGGAAGTCGCTCTGGGCGCGCCGCGCGAGCGGCACGAGCGTTCCGCTGTCGGCGTCGCCGATCTGCGGCATCGAGCCGTCGGGGAAGCGCACCGCGATCAGGAAGTCGAGCATGCGGCCGACGCGCTCGGCGACCGCGGGCGGGATCGGCCAGCCGTTGCGTGCGGCCAGGATCAACACGTGCAGGTAGAACTCGAGCGTGTAGCGCTGGTAGCCGGTCGACAGCTCGAAGTAGACGCCGTCGTCGAGGATGTGGCGGGCGCTCTGCTCCACCAGGATCTTCGTGCCGAGCTCGCGCCAGCGGTCGGCGCGCGGCAGCTCGGGGAAGATCAGCCCGGCGTAGACGAGGCCGAGGGCTTCGCCCGTCAGGTGCGTGTTCGGCGAGAAATAGTGGGAGAGGTAGCGCTCGACGTGCGCGGCGTGCGCCCCGATCGACCGCATGATCCGGTCGAACAGCTCGGGCGACAGCACCGGCGCTTCCCGGAGCAGGAGGAGCGTCCAGCACCACGAGATCGTCCTGAACGAGACCTCGAGGCTACTCGCCCAGTTGATCCCGACGCCGGGCGGATTGGCGTCGATCCATTGCCCGACGTACTCCGTGAACGCGCGGGCGTAGCGCAGGTCGCCGGTCAGGCGATACGCCTGTCCGAGCTGCACCATCCACTGGTGGCGATTCAGCTCCCAGACCACCTTGCTGTCGCCGACCGTGCTCGAGTCGAGTGGATTCAGACGGCTCCAGTGCTCGGCGGGCGCGCGACGCCCCGAGATCGGGTCGAGGCTCCAGTCCACCGGATCGCCGAACGACAACCCCTCGAAGCCGAGGAGATCGAAGCGGCCGCGGCACGCGGCCTCCGCGGTCGCCACGACCTCGTCTCGCGCCGCCGGCATCCGATCGATCAAGACGCCCGGCGTCCGATCGCTCACCGCACCGTCGAAGAAGTGACGCGGGGTGGTCGCGCGGAAGCGCGCGAGGCTCAGACCGTGCGGGCCGACGCCGGCCCGTGTGATCATGCCGGTCCGCTCGAGGAGCTTGGAGGCTTCCTGACGGCCCCGACAGAAGAGCTCGTCGGTCCCGGTGCGCGCGAGCCGCCGGATCATGCCGGCACCCCCGCATAGGCGGCGGCCCACTGCTCGCGCAGCCGTGCCCACGTGTACGCTTCCACTTCGGACCGAGCCTGGCGGGCCATCCGCAACGCGCGGACCGGATATTCCAAGGTGATGGTCAGCGCCTGCGCCATCGCGGACGGATCGTCGGGCGGGACGACCAGGCCGGTCTCGCCGTCGCGGACGAGCGCGGCGATGTCCCCCGTGGCCGTCGAGACGACCGGAAGCCCCGCGGCGAAGGCCTCGAGCACCGACAGCGGCTGATTGTCGACGATCGACGAGTTGACGAAGACGTCGGCGTTCTCGTAGAGCGTCGGCATGTCGGCCGGAGCGACGCGTCCGAGGAAACGGATCCCGCGCTCGCCGAGCGCGGAGGCCCGCCGCATGAGCCGGGCTCGCTCGCCGCCGTCCCCGGCGATGGTCAACGTCGCCTCGGGGAACCGCTCCCTCACGAGCGCGAACGCCTCGAGCGTGACGTCCACCCGATAGTAGGGATCGAGGTTCCGCGCCGAGAGAAACTGCGCGCGCGGCGGCATCCGGTCCCGGTAGCGAAACCGGGTCGTGTCCACGAGGTTCGGCACCGCGCGGGCCGGGTAGCCGTGTCGCACGAACACCGTGCGGAGATACTCGGAGGGCACGACGATCTCGTGCGCCAGCGCGAGCCAGGGATGCACGAGGGCGCCCCAGCGCTCGAGGTGATCCTCGGCCTCGCCGCTGTGATAGTTCAACAATATGCGCTTGCCGAATCGTCGCGCCGCCAGGAGCGCGGGCGCCACCGCGATCAGGAACGACCAGTAGGACGCCGAGAAGACGTGGACGACGTCGGCGTCACGAAGCCGGCGAAGGCTCGGAACGTAGAGCGTCTGGTTCACGATGGTCCGGGCGTACGGCCAGCGCCGCACCCAGCCGAGCCCGCGCGGAAACCGCGGGTTGACCGGGATGAAGTCGATCTCGTAACCCGCCTGACGGAGCCCGGCACACAGCGCGTGAGCCTGGATCGACTGGCCGCCCACGATGTCGAGGCTCGGCGCCACCACCGCGATCCTCATGGCTCGAGCCCCGCGCGCCCGGACCCGACTGCGACGTCCGACATGGCCGGCCCGCGACCGAGCCCGATGCGGAGCCCGATCGCGAGAGCGCGGCGGCGGACCGCGTCGAGCTCGGCCGGGGTCGGCACGCCGAGCGCCCACACCAGCGAGACATAGACGGCGGCCAGTGACGCCGAGCTCGCGCCGAGCACGACGAGCGGGGCGGCCCCCGTCACGAGCACACGGACGCCCGCGGCGACCAGGCCGGCCACCGCGGCGGCCAGCGCCAGCTTCGCGACGTCACCGAAAAGCGCGCGATCGCGCCACCGCACCTTGAGCATGCGGCCGAGCATCACGCTCACCACGAGCCGATCGACGAGGTTGACGGAGACCATGACGACGATCGCGCCGAGCAGCCAGTGATGCGCGGTCACCGCCCAGAGCGCCAGCACCAGCACCGCGATCAGCGCCACGCGGATCCGCACCACGACCGAGGTGCACGTCGGGTAGGCGCGCAGGACCGGGTCGCAGGCACTCGTGAGAATGCACAGCGGGATCAAGGTGAGATTCACCGCGAAGATCGGCCAGCTGCCGCGGTAGCTCTCGGTGAAGAGCACTGTGATGAACTCGCGCCCGCCGACGAGCAGGCCGGCATAGAGCGGGAAGTACAGGGCACCGAGCTTGCGCATCATGCTCGCGACGAGTCGAACGATCTCGCCCGACCGGCCCTCGAGCTGGAGCCGACCGACCGCCGGAATCATGACGGCGCCGACCGAGTCGCTGACGATATAGAGGAACGGGAGCTGGAAGCACCCGACGGCGTAGATCGCAAAGGTGGCGGCGTCGAAGGCCCCGGCGACGAAGTAGCTGTGCAGGTCGAGCTGCGCCATCGAGAGGTTGGCCGCCGCGCCGAGGGGCAGCGCGTAGCCGAGCTGCGCGCGCATCACGTGCCAGTCGCCCGCGGCCCAGAATCGCGGGAACCGCGAGGCGAGGTACCAGAAGAGGAGCCCGGCTTGCAGCAGGTAATGGATCGTGCTCGCGGTGATGAGCGCCTCGATCGTGGGGGCGAGCCACGCGGCGCCCAGGAGCAGGAGCGTCTTGACGAGGTTCGTCAGCACGATCAGGCGCGCGGCGAGCGCGATTTCGCCGTTCGCCACCGCGATGATCTCGAGGTACGACGTGGCGATCGCGAGGAACCCCAGGAGCGCCAGACCGTGAGCGTGGCCGACGAGCTCACGACTGTTGAAGATCGCTCCGAGCAAGCTCGGATGCAGCACGAGCGCGAGGGAAGCCAGGCCGCCGACCATCAGGTGGAACACCGCGATGTTGAAGACGACCCGTCCCGATCCGCGCGCCTGCTCGAAGCGGGGCAGGAAGTAGAAGGCGCTCATCGCGAAGCCGAGCGGGAGGATGGTGATCGCGGTATTCACGAGGAGGAACACCTGCTTGTACAGGCCGAACTCGGTCTGGCTCAGGCTGCGCACGAGGATGAGCGGCAAGGCGAAGCCGAGCGTGAACGCCGCCGCCTTCGCCGAGGCCAGCCAGACCACGCGCCGGGCGAGCGTCGGGCCCATCACCGGTACTCCAGCGCGGCGGCGGCGGAGTCACGCCAGCCCGGCGGGTGCTTGACCGATTGCGCGCTCGCGAGAACGCCGGTGAGCCTGGCCGCTCCGCCGCCCAGGTCGCCGATCAGCCGGACCTCGTCACGCTCGAACGCGGTGATCGGCCATCGGAAGCGGCCGAACGCCTCGCGGGCGAGCGCGACGCGATGCGGATCGTAGCCCAAGAGGTGCGCGCCGACCCAATCCACCGCGGCTGGATTGCCGCCGCCGAGGAGCACGCCGAGCTCGAGCGGCTCGGCCGCGAGCGGGCCGTCGCCCTGCCCGGCGACCATCGCGTCGACGACGTGCAGGACGCGCCGCTGCGGCGTCTCCGCGAGCGTCCCATCGGTCCGCCCGTAGTGGAGGATTCGGTTCAGGTCGAGGCAGGTCCGCCAGACCGTGTCATTGCCCGACCACGCGCCCTCGACGCCGACCTCGTCGCCCATCAGCTGCGCGAGGCGGCCGAGGAAGTCTCCGGTGGCGTTCCAGGCGAACGCGCGAGTGCCCGGAGCGGGCGCCAGGTTCGATTGATCGAGGGCGATCTCGATCGCGCGCTTCAGCATGCTCCCGCCGGGATAGCAATCCCCGCCATGGCGCGAGCCCCCGACCCGGTGGTGGGGCAAATACTCCTTGTTCCCGTTGATGCCCACCAGGTTCTTGAGGGCGTTGGTGATGCCCGCCTTGCAGTGGGTCTTCAGCTTGGGGACGTTGATCACGACGTCGGCGTCGATGATCGCCCGGGCCACGAGGTAGCAGTGACGTCCCGGCGCGTGGGTCTTTCGCATCTGGCGCGGGTCGTACTGGGTGACCCGGAACGAGCCGCGCCCGTCGGTGACCGGCTCCAGCAGACTCTCGCCGCCCAGATCGAACAGGACGAAGTCGGCCTCGGGCTGCTGTTCCTCGCGGGCGACCCGTACCCCGTACCGGAACGCGCACGTGGTCCGCCGAAAGTCTCGCAAGCCCTCGAAGGTCGGCTCGCGCGTCTTGAGATCGGCCGCCCACCGATCGAGGGCGGTGTCGCTCAGGAGGCGCGCGAGGTCACAACCCTGGAGCGGGGCGTCGCCGACGGCGAGCCGGGAAGGCCGCGCCGCGAGCGCCCCCTCGACGACGGCCCGGATCAGCGCGGGATCGGTGACGAGCGGCCCGAGCCCCCACGGACCGCGGTTCTTGTGCATCACCCAGTTGGGTTTGACGACCACGCGCGCCGAGCGCGGAATCGCGCTCCCGAACGGTCCCCGGCCCACTTCGCTCCAGCCGAGGAGATCGCCGAGACGCTGGAGACTCTTCGAGAGCTCACCGCAATCCCACTCGGGCATGTTCTGCGACACTCGCACGGCGGCGACGCGCTGATCCCGCGTGAACTCCCGTTCCATCATCGCTGGGCTCGCCGGCGCTCGTCGATCTCGCTCAGAACGAAACGCACCTTGTTGGCGCGGGTTCGCGGCAGGGCCTCGCAGAGCTCCAGGCTCACGGCGAGGCCGTCGAGGTTCGCACGCAGCGTCCGAAGAATGCCCGCGCGGTTGTTCTCGCCGAAGCTCGATGCCGGAACCAGCCGGACCGTCACGCTGGCGTCATCCCTCTGGACGACCTGGTACTCGCGGACCGGATGGTCCTTCATCATGTGCGGGAACTCGATGCCGTGGATCCAGCGCCCATCAGGGAGCCAGATCCGGTCGAGCTCGCGGCCGAGGACTTCTTCGAACCCGAAGGTCGGATGACCGGGTCGGCTGCCCGCCGGGAACCGAGCCAGGTCTCCGACCCGGTAGCGGATCATGGGCATCCCGTCGGCGTGGAGCTTGGTGACGAGAATCGACGAAACGGGCTCGCGCGTATCCGGCTCGACCAGCACGTTGGCCCAGTCGATCTCGAGCTCGAGACTCTGACGCGGGTCCAGCTGGAAGGCGATCAGGCCCACGTCGCGGCTTCCGTAGCGCTCGTGCACCGGACGGCCGAAGACAGATTGGATCAGCTCGCGGTCTTTGGGCATGAGCTTCTCGGCGCCGGTCACGAGGCACTGCGTCGGATAGCTCGGCCGCCAGCCGCGCGCGCCGACCTCGGCCGCCAGCGCCCCGAGGGCGCTCGCGTACGCCAGCAAGTACCGGGGCCGCCAGCGTTCGAGGGCCACGTGATAGCCCGCCAGCGCCGATGGCGACAGACGGAAGCACTCGAGCTCGCGCGAGTTGTCGAGGAAGGCGCGGCATCGCTCGCGCAGACCGTCGCTCGCCGTGGGATCGAGGTGGTGTCCCCAGAGCGACGCCGCGCGCGCGCCCGGCGGCAGCCCGATCCGCCGCATGTAGTGCTCCATGCCGCTCTCGCGCCAGCCCCGCTCGCTCGGCCCGAGCCACACGACGGTGGGAACACCCGTCGACCCGCCGGTCGCGTCCCGCCGGAGCTCCGAGGGCGGCACGGTGACGGACACGAGCGCCGAGCCGGCACGATGAACGTCCGCCCGCTCGAGCGTCGGCAGCGCCGCGAAGTCGTCGAACGTGAAATCGCCGCGCGGATCGAATCCGATCTCGTCGAACAATTCCCGGTAGTAGGGAGTCGACGACCAGGCCCGGCGCACCGCCTCGCGCAGCCGGGCCAGGATCCATTCCCGCCGCTGATCGAGGGGCCACCCGGCCGCGCGCTCGCGCACGCGCAGGCCTTCGCCGGCGGCGAGCACCGCGCCCCGCAACGATGGCCGCGCGAGCCGGTAGAGCCTGCGCAGGGGCTGAACGAGCTGGCTCGAAAGCAGGTCGCGAGTGGCGGGGCTCATGTCGGCTCGTCGGCGGCGGGCGGCTCGCCGGGCTCGGCGGCGCCCTGGGCCATCGCCCGGGCGGCGATCGCGAGCCCCGCCAGGTAGTAGAAGTGGAAGTGATAGGCCACCGGGGAGAAGAACGCCGCGACCGAGAAGGCCAGCAGGCTCGTGCGAATGCCGTTGGCCAGGACGCTCAGCTCCCGCCCGTCCGGGCGATTGGCCGCCAGACGCGCCGCGTGCCCCGCGGCGCGGATACTTCCGACGAGCAGGAGGAGGTAGAGGACCAGGCCCGGCAGCCCCAGATCGATCGCGTACTCGAGGTACGCGTTGTGGACCATGAGCCACGCCCGTCCAAGGACCTCGTTCATGGCTAGGACGTTCTGGCCGATCCCGGCCCCCACGATCGGGTGACTCAGGACGTAGCCGAACCCGGCGATCTGCTGCGCCCATCGCTCCTGGGCCGATCCCGTGGGATCGGCGTCGACGTCCGTGATCGTGAAGAGATGGCTCCCGTAGTCGGCAGGCAAGAACGGGGTACAGACGATGAGGAGGACGAGCACGCTCCAGGCCCACCGGCGGTCCAGCCGGCGCGAGGTCGTGAGCACCGTGACGGCGAGCGTGGTGGCGAACGTCAGGAACCCGGCGCGCGAGAACGTCGCGACGATCCCGACCACCTGGAGCACGGCGACACCGAACAGGACGCCGCGCTGGACGGCCGAGGACGTGATCAGGAACAGTGCCGCCGTCAGCGGCAGAATGAGGTTGAGCACGAGCGCCAGGTCGTTCGGGTTCGCCGTGAGCGGCGCCTCGTAGCCGAGGATGCGCTTCACCGCCTGGTCCGCGCCGCCGCGGACGTACGCGCCCGAGGCGAAATTGAGCACGCCTTGTGTCGCGGCGGGGATCGTCATCAAGGTCAGACCCCACGCGACCCGCCGGAGGCGATCTTCCGTGCTCACCGCGCCGACGATCAGGATGAAGATCGCCAGGGTCTTCAGATAGAGGTCGAGCAGCAAACCGACCGATCCTCCGGGCCAGTACGAGAAGGGAATCGTCACCAGCGCCCACGCGAGCAGGCCCGCGACGATCTTGACCTCGCGCGTGACCAGGATGATCGGCAATCCCCGCCCGAGCCGATCGAGCATCAGCGCGCCCAGGCCCGTCCCCGCGGCGAGCATCCCCAGGCGAAGGGGCCGAAGCGCCGGGATGAGATTCTGCGGCGCGATCAGCAGCACGAAGGTGAAGCCCATGAGCGCCCAGAAGGGCAGCGACGATCCCGCGCCGTCCGATCGGAGCGGCTCGCCCCGCGCCTCGTCGGCGACCGCGGCGCCCTCGGCGGGCTCGGGCCGCCACCACTGAGGATCGGGCACCGCGACGACGGGGAATCCCGGCTCGGTCATCGCGGCACCGTCGAGACGGCCGGCTCCCGGGTCACCCCGTGGCGGCGACGGCAGCCCGACGCGAAATGGAAGATACCGCTCGTCACACAGCTCGCCACCGCGGCGGAGAACCGGCCGGCGGGATCGAGGCACGAGTTCTCCCACAGCACGCAGCGGGGAATCGTCAGCAGCGGATGACGCCGGTCCCGGTGGTGGCAGGTCGTGTAGGCGAACCGGTAGCCCGCACGCGCGACCGCCTCGACCGTCTCGGCATTGAACGCGCCGTCGGGATACGCGAAGTGATTGATCGGCACCCCGAGCCGGTCCTCCAGAGCCTGGCGCGCGCCCGTGGTCTCCTCGAGCATCCGCGAGGCGCTCTCACGCGGGAGGAGGGCGTGCGTCCGCGTGTGCGAGCCCACGGTGATGCCCCCGCGCTGCATCTCGGCCAGCATCGCCCAGGTCAGCGGCTTGAGCCCGTCGAGCCGGCCGGTGTCGATCGCGAGCCGCTCCTCCAGCGCCGTGACCACCTGCGCGAGTTCTTCCTGGCACAACGTCGTGAGGAGAAGCCGCAGGGCGCCGAACGGCTCGCTCAGCGCGCGCGACGTCAGCGCCTGCTCGGCGGTCACGACGCCGAGGTCGACGAGCACCTCACGCGCGACCGACCAGTCGCGCGTGAGCAACAAGTAGAGTCGGTCGTGGTACAGCGGGGTCGTGCGATCGATCCAGTCCGTCACGACGAAGACGGCGGCCGGGATTCCCTTGCGCTTCAGCACCGGATAGGCATGCTCGTACATGTCGCGATAGCCGTCGTCGAACGTGATGGTCGCGGTCGGCGTCTCGAACGCCCGGCCCGACTCGAGCCGCGAGCCCAGCTCGTCGAGCGAGACGAACCGGAAGCGTCGGCCGATCCAGTCGAGCTGGCGCTCGAACATCCGGCGGCTCACGAGCATCGGCGCGATGATCGACGCCCGGCGCAGGCGGCCGTCGTCGATGACGCGGTGATAGCCGACGACCAGCGGCAGCCGGCGCGTACCCGACATGAGTCGGATCAGCCGATCGGTGCGGGTCGCCCCCAGCACCAGCGCCAGTCCGGTCTTGAGGTGGGCCCGTCCCACGGCGTTCATCCCGAGCCGCTCCCGAGTCCGACCGCGATACGCTGCGCCACCGCGTCGGGGAGCACGCGCCGGGCCGTCCGCCGCGCGGCGCGATTCGCCTCGATCGCGCGACGGTAGAGCCGGCCACGGACGTTAGGCGGATAGAGCTCGAGTCGTCGGAGCTCGCGCGTGCGGCGGGCCCAGTGGAACTTGTAGCCTTCGTCGCCATGCAGGAAGTCGTATTCGGTGACGCCCTCTTCCACCGCCGCCTTGATCGAAAGGCCGACCGCGATCAGGCCGACGCTCGCGCGCGCGTGGCGCGGATCGAAGCCCGACTGATAGAAGTAGAACGTGTTCCGATAGCGGAAACCGTAGACCGCGGCGACCGCGGCGTCGTCGAGCCGCAGGGTGAAGAGCCGGAGCCAGCCGCGCGCGAGGGCGAGGCCACTCAGCTCTTCGTGGAAGTCGACGAGCGCCGGGCGATCGAAGGCGCTCGACCCCCCACGGGGCTGCCAGCGCGTCTGGTGCAGGGCCACGAGCTCCCGCAGGGCCGTGCCGCGATCCGCTTCCGCTTCGACCCGGGCGAAGCGGACGCGTCCGAGCCGCTCGAGATTTCTCAGTCGGCGTCGGAAGTTGTATCGGTGGGCGGGTCCGAGATCGTCCAGGTAAGAATCCCAGGAGTGCCCGGTGAGGTCGATGAAGGGACACACGTCGGTCTCCGTCGAGCGCACGGTCCACTCGCGCGTGCCGAGCTCGTCGGCGAGGCTCAGGGCGTTCGTCGCGCCGGAGCGCACCTGGGCGAGTCCGAGGGCGGCCCCGGCGTCGATCACCGAGGCCGCCAGCGCCCGGATGGCCGTGGTCGCGTGACCCGGCCGGATGATCAGGTCGAGATAGTCGGAGCCGACACTGCCGGTGCCCAGGAATTCCAGCGCGCCCACCGACAGGAACTTCTCGAGCCGCCGCGGCCGGGAGGCGAGCGGCGCCAGCGCGATCAACGCGCCGCCCGATCGCACGGCGAGGATGGACAGCCGCCGTCCGCCGGACAGGTGCTTCCACCACGCGAACAGCCACTCCCAGGTCAGGAAGAGACAGTCGGACGGGCTCGCCGAGAGCAGCTCGGTCCACTCGCCCGCGAGCCGTTCGAACGCCTCGGGGGTCTCGATCCGCTCGATCTGGACGGCCGGGTCGAGGATCATCGGGCGGAGCTCGCGATGGCCTTCCGGCGCGCCGGGCTCTCGAGCAGCCGCGCGTAGAGACACTCGGTCTCGCGGATCATGCGCACGAGCGAGAACTCCTGGGCGACGCGCGCGCGCGCGCGTCGGCCCATCTCGCGCGCCGCCTCCGGGTGCTCGAGCACCCAGCTGATCGTGCGGCTCAGTGCGGCCGAATCTCGCGGCGGGACGAGAAGCCCGTCCACGCCGTCCTCGAGCGCTTCGGGGCTTCCACCGACTCGCGTCGCGACCACCGGCGCGCCGGCCGCCATCGACTCGAGGATCGTGTTGGAGAGGCCCTCGCTCAGCGACGGGAGCACCGACACCGTGACCGCCGACAGGAGCCGTGGCACGTCGAGGCGGAAGCCCGTGAAGACGACGCGGTCCTTCAGGCCCAGGCGCGCGGCCCGACTCTCGAGCTCGCGTCGGTACTCGCTACCGTCGGGGTTGATGTTGTCGCCGATGACGAGGAAGTGAGCCGTCTGGAAGCGCGCGGCGACGGTGGCCGCCGCGTCCAGGAAATCCTCGACGCCCTTCATGCGACTCAAGCGGGACAGCATCGCGACGAGCGGCGCCCCGTCGGGGATCCCGAGCTCGCGGCGGAGCGACGTGTCCTCGCCGCGGGACGCGAAGCGCGACAGGTCCAGACCGTTGCGGATCACGCTGATCCTGGACGGGTTGTAGCCCTCGTCGGTCAGCCACTGCCTCACGGCCTCCGCGTTCACCAGGATGTGATCGGCGAGCCGGCACGCCAGCCGCTGCACGCGCAGCTGGCGCGGGGTCAGGTGCGCGCCCGTGTCCCGGATCGACGCCACCACGACCGGCGTCCGCGCGAGGCGGGCCGCCGGAATCGCGAAGACGTTCGGATAGAAGTTGTAGCTGTGCATGATCTGGATGCGCTGGCGCCGCAGATGCCGGGCGAAGCGGAGCTGCTGGGCCAGGGCGTGCGGGCCGTAGAGCCGCGCGACGGCGTACTCGCGGACGGGGAGGCCGCGCGCCTCGAGCTGCTCGAGAAACTCCCCCGACCGGCGCAGACACCCGAATTCGAGCTCGAAGCGTGAATGGTCGAGTCCGTCCGCGAGGCTCGCCACGTGACGCTCGGTGCCGCCGATCGCGAAGAGCGTCATGAACGTGTGGAGCCGAACCCGGTCGGTCGGCGCCGCCGACGGGCGACGGGGCTCGAGGGTCGAGCGGGTCGCCATCAGAGCGCCACCACCCGGTCGGCGGGCGGCGAGAGACGATGCGTCGCTCCGCGCGTGTCCACGACCAGGGTCGAGACCTCGACGAGCCTCGCGTAGTCGAACTCGGGATGGTCGGTGAGGATCACGACGCAGTCGGCCTCCGCGAGTCGCTCGTCGGTCGCCTCGACGGCCTTCAGGGCGCGGCCGTCGAAGACGATCTCGGGGACGTGGGGATCGGCGTACGCGACGGTCGCCCCTCGATCCATCAGCCGCGCGATGACCTCGAGGGCGGGCGACTCGCGCGTGTCTCCCACGCCGCGCTTGTAGGCGATGCCGAGGGCCAGGATGCGCGCGCCGTTGAGACAGCGCCGTCGGCCGTTCAGCGCCTCGGCCACCAGATCGACGACGTACTGCGGCATCGCCCGATTGATCTCGTCGGCCAGGTGGATGAAGCGGGCCTCGTACCCGTTCAGGCGCATCCGCCACGCCAGGTACGCGGGATCGACGCCGATGCAGTGGCCGCCGATCCCCGGCCCTGGATAGAACGGCATGAAGCCGAAGGGCTTGGTGGCCGCCGCGTCGATGACCTCGTGCGTGCTCACGCCGAGCTGCCGGCACATTACCGCGAGCTCGTTGGCGAGCGCGATGTTCACGTTCCGGAAGACGTTCTCGTAGAGCTTGGCGAGCTCGGCGACGCGCGGACTCGACACCGTGACCACGCGACCGACGATCTGGCGGTAGAGCAGCGCCGCCAGGGTCGCGCACTGAGAGGTGAGGCCGCCCACGACCTTCGGAATGTCCTTCACGGCAAACGTGGGGTTCGCCGGGTCGATCCGCTCCGGCGAAAACGCCAGGAAGCAGTCCACGCCGGGCGTGGCGCCGCGGGCCTCGAACATCGGAGCCAGGAGCTCCTGGGTGGTCCCCGGGTACGTGGTCGACTCGAGGATCACGAGCTGGGCCGGCCTGAAGTGGGCCGCCGCCTCCTGCGCGGCCGCCGCGACGAAGGAGATGTCGGGATCCTTCGACTTCCGGAGCGGCGTCGGGACACAGATGATGACCGCGTCGCACTCGCCGAGCGCCGAGAGGTCGGTCGTCGCCTGATAGCGGCCGGCGTCGAGCCGCGCCCGTATCGCGTGGTCGGGCACGTCGGGGGTGTGCGACCGACCGGCGTTGAGCGCCGTGACGCGATCGAGGCTCGTGTCGAAGCCGGTGACGGCGTAGCCGACCCGCGCGAACTCGACGGCGAGCGGCAGGCCGACGTACCCCTGACCGATGATGCCCACCCGAGCGGAGCGCTCGGTGATGCGGCGGGTGAGGTCAGCCGCGGTCACGACCGGTTTCGGCATCACGCTCTCTCCCGATGGGCCTCGACGGCCTCCGGGGGCTCCGGGAGCTCGGCCTCGACGGGCCGGTGCCCCGACAGGACGATCCGGACCGTCTCGAAGAGAATCCGGATGTCGAGCCAGACCGACAAGTGCTTGAGGTAGTAGAAGTCGTAGCGGATCTTCTCCACTTCCTGCTCGAGCGAGTTCGCGTACCGGTACCGCACCTGCGCCCACCCGGTGATGCCCGGTCGCACCGAGCAACGGAGCGAGTAGTAAGGGATCGCGTCGCCGGAGACCTCGCTCAGGTTGCGAGCGGTCAGGACGAGCAGCTCGAGGTTCGTCATCGGATGGGGCCGCGGGCCCACGAGGTTCATGTCGCCCCGGAGCATGTTGATCAGCTGGGGCATCTCGTCGAGCCGGAACCGCCGCAGCCAGCGCCCGCAGCGCGTGATCCGATCCGAGTTGTCGCGTTCCCACTCCGAGTGCCGACCCAAGACCGGACGCATCGTGCGGAACTTGATCAGGTTGAACGGCACCCGGTACAGCCCGGCGCGTTGCTGGACGAAGAAGACGGGACCGCGCGAGTCAAGCTTGATCAAGAGCGCGATCAGGGCCATCACGGGCGACAGCACGATCAGGCCGAGAACCGCCACCAGGAGGCTGAGCGCCCGGGCGAACAGCGGCTGCACGCGCGCGGTCGCGAACTCGTTCGAGAAGATCAGGCGGCTCGGCGACATCAGCTCGAGGGCGAGCTTGCCGGTGAGGCTCTCGTACGTCTCGACGACGTCCTCGACCCGGATGCCCCGCGCCCTCGACTCGACGAGACGGCTGAGCGGCAGGCGCCCGCGGCGGTCCGCGAACGCGACGACGATCCGATCTGGCCGCCGCGCCGCGACGAGGCGATCGAGATCGGACCCGTCCTCGACCACGCCGACCAGGGCGTACCGATGCGGGTGCCGCGCCATCTCTTCGATGACCAGACGCGCCAGCGGGCTCGTTCCGACGATCAGCAGGCGCTCGCCGGCTCCGCGCAGGTGCCGGACACCGCCGTAGACGCGCGATCCGAGGACGAACACCAGGACGACCAGGCACGCGTACAGCGCGCCGTCGCCGAACCGAAGCTCGGGAGTGAGGAGATGGGCCACCGTCATGGGATTCACACCTCTGCCGTCACCCGCGACGTCCGGACGGTGTCGCGACGGCGCACCGCCAGGTCGCAGAGGAGCTGGCCGAGCTTGTCGGGGTTGTGCCGCACCACCGGCCCGAGCTCGAGAAGGTCGGCGCGGATGGTCACCGGCGATATATCAGGGAGCGAGCAATCGGGATCGACCGGCGCCGCGCCCTCGGAGGCATAGCGTCCGAGAACCTTCGGCGGGATCGGCGTCGTGGGCGCGACCACGTAGTGAAGCTTGTCGAGCGGCAGCCCGTGCGCGGCGAGCGCCTGCAGGTGCTCGGCGATTCCGTAGCCGTCGGTCTCGCCGGGCTCGGTCATCGCGTTGCACACGAAGATCCGGACGGCCGACGAGCTCGTCACCGCCTCGATCACCCCGGGAACGACCAGGGTGGCGAGCAAGCTCGTGTAGAGGCTGCCGGGGCCGAGGATCATCGCGTCGGCCTCGCGCAAGGCTTCCAGCACGATCGGCGCCGCCACCGCGGTGGCCGGGTCGATGCGGACGCGCTTGATCGGTGCGCCGCTTCGCGGAATCGCCGACTCGCCGTAGACCGAGCGCCCGTCCGCGAGCTCGGCGACCAGGTGCACCCGCTCGGTCGTGGACGGCAGGACGAGATCGTCCACGCCCAGGAGCTCGGCGGCGAGGCGAATCGCCGTCAGGCCGTCGGTCGCGACCATGTCGAGCGCCGCCAGCAGCAAGTTCCCGACCGGGTGCTGGGCGACACCGCCGTCGAACCGGTACTGAAGGGCCGCCGACACTTCCGGGGCCACGCGCGCGAGCGCCAGGAGACAGTTGCGGATGTCCCCGGGCGGAATCACGCCGTATTCCTTGCGCAGGGCGCCCGAGCTTCCGCCGTCATCGGCCGCGGTCACAACCGCGGCGATGCGGTCGCTGGGCGCGAGATGGCGGCGCAGCGCCGTGAGCACAACCGGGAGCCCCGTCCCGCCGCCGATAGCGACGACCTTCACGAGCTCTCTCCCTTGCGACGCCACGGGCGCGACGCGCCGTGGCCGTTGCCGTAGTAGTACGGCGAGGGCAGCATGCGGTGGGCGTTGAACACGAAGCCCACCGCCTTTTCCGGGTCCATGGCCTTCAGCGTCTCGGCCAGGAGGCCGCGTTGCGTGCGATTGGAGGCGACGACGAGGACGAATCCGTCGACGCACTTGGCGATCAACCGACAATCGGGGAACGGAACGAACGGCGGTGTGTCGATGACGACGTAGTCGTACTGCTGCCGGGCCTCGGTCAGCAGCGCCTCGAGCCTCGGTGACCGGAGCAGCTCGTACGGCGCGGCGGTCGACACGGGCGCGCGCAGCATCGACAGGTTGAAGCGAGGCACCTCGACGACCGCGTCCTTCAGCGCGAGGCCGGGCGGCTCGAGCGCGTCGGCCAGGGTTGGCCGGGTCTCGGCGAGAGCGAGGTAGCGCGCGAGCGCCGGGCGCCGCAGGTCCATGTCCACCAGGAGCACCCGGGCGTCTTCGGATTGCCCGAGCGCGCCGGCCAGGTTGATGGCGGTCACGCTTTTGCCATCCCCGACTCCGGGGCTCGTGACGGCCAGGATCTGGAGATTCGCCCGCTTCCGCAGGGTCTCCACGAGGTGGCGCAGCACGCGGTACTGCTCGGCTGCGGCCGTCGACGGCGCCTGGAGGCTCACCAGATGCTCGTCCAGCAGGGCCGACGCGACTCGCGACGACTCGACGGCGGGTCGGGGCGAATCGACAACGGACCGCAGTGGCTCGGCAGCGGGCTGCGGTCTCCACGGCGGAGGGGTGAAGACGGGGGGCTGCTCCTTCGCCGGCTCGGGCCAGCGGGCGATCACGGAAGCGCGCTTCTCGCTCACCGCCTCGGCCGTGGCTTCCGGCGTCTGTTGTGCGTTGTCACGCCCGGCCTGCTCGAGCGCCTTGAAGAACTTGCTCATGGCATCACCGCCCGTCGGAGCGATTCGAAGAGATTCACCACGCCTCCGTCGAGGCTGAGGACGAGGCCCACCGCGGCGACGGCGAGCGCGAGAAAGGACGTCTTGACGAACCACTGCGGCCGGCGCCGCGGATTCAACGCACCCATGGACAGCACCCGGCGCTGCGTCGGCATGCCTTGCTCCATGTACTCGATCGCCTCGTTGACCGAGGCCCGTTCGATCCGCCGCGTCTGGTCGGCGTAACCGAAGAGGAGGCAGTGGTCACCGAGGATGTTGAGGACCCGAGGAATCCCGCCCGAGTACTGGGTCATCCGCTCGATCGCCGCGTCGGAGAAAATTCCCAGGTCACGCGCGCCGGCGATCCGCAGCCGGTTGCGGATGTACTGGCGGGCTTCCTCCACGGTCAGCGGCGGGATCTGACAGCGCAGTCCGACTCGCTGCTTGAGCTGCCGGAGCTCCGGAAGATCCAGCTTGGCCTTCAGCTCGGGCTGTCCGACCAGGAGGATCTGCAAGAGCTTGGTGGTCGCCGTCTCGAAGTTGGAGAGCAGGCGCACCTGCTCCATCGTCTCGGCGGACAGGTTCTGCGCCTCGTCGATGATCAGGACCGTGTTCTGGCCCGAGCGTTCGCGCTCGATGAGGAAGTCGTTGAACGCCATGATTCGTCGCGCCCGCGACTCTTCGCGCTTGGAGATCCCGAGGTCGGCGAGCACGTACTCGAGCATGTCGTCGAACGGCAACGTCGAGTTGAAGATGAAGGAAACCGCGGTCTGGCCGTCGAGCCTCTGGCGAAGGGCGTGGAGCAAGGTCGTCTTGCCCGTCCCGACCTTGCCGGTCAGCACGATGAAACCCTTGCGCTCCTGGGCGCCGTAGTGGAGCTGGGCGAGCGCCTCGCGATGGCCGGGGCTCATGTAGAGGAACCGCGGATCCGGCGTCGCGTTGAACGGCTTCTCCATCAGTCCGAAGAACTTCAGGTACATGGCGATAGCCCTCAGGATCCGGTTCGCGTCAGCAGCGAGACCAGAAGATCGTTGTGCGCAACCACGTAGGCGATGCCGATGACGAGAAAGAGCCCGACCACGCCCGCGCAGGCCGCCAGCTGCAGACGCCACCGCCGGCGCACACGATCCGCGCGGGTCGTGATCTCGGGAATCGTGACGAGCACCGGGAGCTTGCTGAACGACCGGAGGTCGTCGACGCTGTGGAACGAGGCGTCGAGCTGTTCGGCCAGCATCACGGCCGCCCCGGTCACGGCGAGGGCGAGCACCACGCCGAGCAGGATCAGCTTGGGACGATGCGGCGCCGACGGCTCACGCGCCGGAACGGCCGGCTCCAGAATCTGGAACTCCTCGCCGGCGCGACGGCGCTCGACGTCGACGGCCGCCTGCGCGTCGTGGTACCGCTTCAGGACCGCGTCATACATCTCTCGCGTCGCGCGATAGTCGCGCGACAGCGCCTGCAGCTCCTGCTCGCGCTCGGGCGCCATCTCGACCCGGCTCTGGTACGCGGCGATCATGCGTCGGAGCCGCTCGTCCTCGGCCTTGAGCGCGCTGAGCTCGGAGTCGCCGGGGTCGCGCATGGGTCTGACGGCGGAGCCGGACTTGGCCGGAGCCGGACTGAGCTCGGCCAGCTGGCGCTTGGTCGTCTCGATCTCCTGCTTCGTGTTGATGACATCCGGGTACTTGTCGCTGTACTGCCGCTGGAGCTTCGCCAGGTCGGAGGTCAGCTGGCTCAGGCGCATCGTCAGCGCCTCTTCGGGCGTCGTCGCGAGCTGCTCGGCGTCACCGGAGCGGCGGCGGAGCGCGGTGCGCCGCTCCGCCGCGATGACCTGGTTGTGGTTGTTTAGGGCGAGCTGGGCGTTCAGCCGTTCGAGCATCGCCAGATTCGCGGCGACCTGCTCGGGAAGCTGACCCATGTTGCGCCGCTTGAACTCGTTCGTGCGACGATCCTGCTCGTCGAGCCGCTTCTGCGCGTCGTCGACCTCGCGCTTCACGTCCTGGACGGCCTCCGCGGCCCGCCGCTCGCGGATCGTGGAGTTCTCCGCCACGTAGTAGGCCGCCAGCTCGTTGGCGACCCGCGCCACGGTTTCCGGATCGCGACCGCGGAAGCTCACCGCGAACGCGATGGTCGAGCCGCGGCCCTGCACCCCGAGATCGACGGTCTTGGTATCCACACGGATGTCACGACGCAGGCGCGTCACGGTCGCGTCGAGGTCCGCTTTGGCGCTGGGTCCATAGATATCGAAGCGGTCCAGGAGCGCCTCGAGCCGCGAGCGGCTCAAGATCTCCTCACCGATCCGGTTCAGCCGGGCTTCGAGCTCGCCGATCAGCGGCGAGCGCGCTGACGGCGTCGTCATCTCCGGGCGCGCGACCAGCACGGTCGCCGTGGAGCGGTAGATCCCCGGAATCGCCAGGGCGACCGTCAGGGCCACCGCCAGGGTCGCGGCCAGCACGCCGAGGGCCAGATACTTGCGCCGAGCCCAGATCGCGGAGAGCGCCGCCAGGTTCACGGCACGACCACGATGTCGCCGGGCTGGAGGACGATGTTCTCGTCTTCCTCGGCGACGATCCGGTTGTAGTTGACCGGGATGCGCTTGGTCGCGGCTCCGTCCTGGCGCATGATCACGAGCTTCGAGCGCCGCGCCCAGTCGTTGAACCCGCCGGCGAGCGCCACGGCATCGAGCACCGTCGCGCGCTGGGTGATCTCGTAGCGGCCGGCCTTGCGCACCTCACCGAGCACCGAGATCTTGTTGCTGTGCACCTCGCGCACGATGACGGAGACCTCGGGATTGGGCATGTACTCGACCAGCTTGGCCTGGAGCGCGGCCCGCAGCTGGGGCGGCGTCAGCCCCGCCGCCTGCACCTCGTTCAACAGGGGCAACGAGATCTTGCCGTCGGGACGGACGGGCACCGTCCGGCTCACCGTGGTGTTGTTCCACACGGCGATGTCGAGCACGTCGTCGATGCCGATCTTGTAGTCGGCGCTGACGGGAGCGCCCCCGCTGGGAGCCGCGCCGTTGGCGGGCGCCAGCGGCCGCTTGACCACCTCTTGCGCCGCGGCGATCCCGGCGAGGACCAGCGAGATGACAACGACCAAGGCGACGATGGGCTTGTGCACGATCATGATGACTCGCCCCTTTCCTCATTTCGTGAGCGCTCCGGGATTTCGTGGGCCTTCGCGCTCTTCCACGGCCGACGTTCTGCGCGCGTGATGTCACGATCCATCCCTTTCGACCGTATGGTCGGCGACGCGAACTATCAATTCGCCGAACCCCCGAATGCGCATTGGGAAATCACCGGAGACGCGGCTCCGAATTTCCACCGGGGTGGAACCTCGGCGTGACAAGGCGGTGACGATCGCATGACGAAGAACACCCGGAGCGAGCGGAGGGAGCTAGACCTGGATCAGGCCCTGGCGGATCGCGTACCGAACGACGCCGGCGGTGTTCGACGTGTCGAGCTTCTGCATGATGTGCGTCCGGTGCGACTCGGCGGTCTTCACGCTGATCCCGAGCAGCCCGGCGACTTCCTTCGTGGTCTTGCCGGCCGCGACCAGCTGCAACACCTCGCGCTCACGCGGCGTGAGCGGATCGGGCGGAAGCTCCGACTTCGCCAGGTACGCCTGGACGACCGTCCGCGAGACCCGCGGGCTCAGGTACATCATGCCGTTGAGCACCTCGTTGATCGCGCGCACCAGATCCGTCGGCGCCTGGCTCTTGACCACGTAGCCCTTCACGCCCAGCCGGACGGCCTCGAGCACGTAGCGGTCGTCGGCGTGCATGGTCAACAAGATCACCTTCGCGCGCGGGCACGCGGGCATGATCTCGCGGGCTGCGGCGAGGCCGTTCATGAGCGGCATGCCGTAGTCGAGCACGACGACGTCCGGGACGGTCTCCGTGGCCAGGCGCACCGCCTCGACTCCATTGGCCGCCTCGCCGACCACCTCGAACCCCTCGCGCTGCAGCAAGACCCGCAGGCCCTGCCGCACGATCGTGTGGTCGTCCGCCAGCAGTACGCGCGTCGCCATACACAGAACTCTAATGATGTCGGCGTCCGGACAAATAGGGCAACCGCCGCAAAAGGGGGGCGGTAATCCCCCGCTAAGAGGCGGGCGGCCTCAGCCGGAGGGGCGGGTCAGGGCTGGATCAGGCCTCGGCGAACAGCGTAACGGACGAGCCCGGCGGTCTCGTGGATGTCGGTCTTCTTCATGATCCGCGTCCGGTGAGACTCGGCGGTCTTGAAGCTGATGCCGAGAAGCCGGGCGATCTCCTTCGTCGACTTACCCTCCGCGACCAGCTGCAGCACCTCGCGCTCGCGCGAGGTCAACGGATCGGGAGGCATCTCCGATTTGGCCAGATAGGCCTCGACCACGGCATGCGAGATGCCGGGGCTCAAGTACATCATGCCGCGGAGCACCTCGTTGATCGCGCGCACGAGATCGGCCGACGCCTGGGTCTTGACGACGTAGCCCTTGATGCCGGCCCGGACCGCCTCCAGGACGTAGTGGTCGTCAGTGTGCATCGTCAACAGAATCGCCCGCGCGCGCGGACAGACCTTCAGGATCTCTTTCGCGGCGTCGAGCCCGTTCAAGAGCGGCATCGAGAAGTCCAGGACGGCAACGTCGGGACAGCGCTCGCGGGCTTCGCGCAGCGCCTCCTGGCCGTCGCCGGCCTCGGCGACGACCGCGTAACCCTCGCGCTCCAGCAGGGCCTTCAGCCCCTGCCGAACAATCGCGTGGTCGTCAGCGAGGAGAATCCGGTTCGGCATTGTCCGCCTCCAACGGTACGGTGAGGATCAATTGAGTTCCGCCACGCGGGGTGGCGATGATGTCCAGGTTTCCGCCGACGGCGTGCAACCGCTCGCGGATGCCCGTGAGCCCGAGGCCGCGCGAGCCCCGCCGGGTCAGGACGGCCGGTACGTCGAACCCCACGCCGTCGTCGCGGATGACGCCGCGCAGGAAGCGGCGGTTGCGCATGAACTTGATGTAGACCCGCGTCGCCTGGGCGTGCTTCGTCACGTTCGTCAGCGCTTCCTGGACGATCCGGTAGAGGGCGGTCTCGGTGGGTGCCGGCAGCCGCTTCCCCGGCGATCCCTCGACGGTGATCGAGAGCCCGGTGCGCCTGGACACGCCGTCGGCCAGGAACTCGAGCGCGGGCCCGAGCCCGAGGTCGTCGAGGATCGTCGGCCGGAGCTCGTGGGACAGGTGGCGCAGCTGCTCCTCGATCTTGTCCAGGAGCCCGCGGACGTCTTCCAGACGCCGCGCGGCCGGGGCCGGCAAGTCGCGTGCGACGTCGGCCAGGCCGATGTGGACAGACGCGAGCAGCTGGCCGGCCTCGTCGTGGAGCGCGTGGGCGATCCGCTTGACCTCTTCCTCCAGCGCCTCGTTCAGGTGGCGCAGCGCCCGCTCGGCGCGCTTGCGGTCGGTGATATCGCGCGCGATCCCGAGCACGCCGACGATGCGCGCGTCGCGCGCCAGCGGCGTGGCGACGAACTCGCCGGGGATCGTGAAGCCGGACTTGGCGCGCACGCCCAGCTCGAAGATTGGCGGCACCTGGCCCTTCAACACCGCCTGGAAGATCTCGGCGGCGCGCGGCCGGTCGTCCGGATGCACCAGCGGCAGGAAGTCCTTGCCGATCCACTCCGTGCGGGACCAGCCGGTCACCGTCTCGAAGACCGGGTTCACCGACATGATCCGGCCGTCGGCCGAGAGTGTGTAGATGATGTCGCGCGCGGTGTCGACCACGCTGCGATAGCGCTCCTCGGACTCGCGCAGCGCGGCGTTGACTTCCTGGCTTCGCCGATGGGACATCTCGAACGGCAGGAGGCTCTCGACGATGAACCGGCTGGCCGCGCGGAGCGTGCTCGAGCTCTCCTCGCGCGTCCGCACCCGCATGAGCGCCCGGATCAGGGCGCGATGCTGGATCGCCGCCATGTCGTGCACGCCGACGCCGTCGCTGAGGGCCTGTCGACCCAGGTCGCAGGCCTCTTGCAGAGCGGCCTCGCCGCGGCCCGCGACGTATTCCTGAAGGGCCTGGGCGTACCGCTTGGCCAGGACTCTGAGCTCGGGATTCATGCCGGCCCGAGATAGCGGACGACGAGCACGAGGGCGTCGTCGGTCTGGGTGCCCCAGCGCGCCAGGACATGATCGGCAAGCGCCTGCGGCTCGAGCGGCGGGAGCGGCGCGTCGAGGAAGTCGCCGCGGACGCCGTCGGTCGCGAGGATCAGCGTGTCGCCCGGATGGATCGGAACAACCTCTGACATCAGGGTCGGCAGATGCACCCCGACGACGCCTCCGCGCAGGAGAAGGGACTCCGTCCGCGGGCTCGCCGAGCTCGAGGCGCGGAGCAGCCGGCCCTCCACGTCGCCGACGCCCAGCCACGTCATGGTCTCGTCGTGGGCGTTGAAGGCCGCGGCGCTGATCACCGCACCGCGCGTACCGATCAGACTGCTGTGGCAGTCCCTGAACATCTGGACGACCGGCCGGTGCGCTGCGCGCTCGAGCGCCCGCACCGCCACCTTCGCGGCGCCGGCGGCTTCGGAACCGTGCCCCAGGCCGTCCACGACGGCGACGAGCCCGCCATCGGCCGTCGAGAGCACGAGATGGCGGTCGCCGGACTCACTCTGGCCCGGCTGGACCAGCCCGGCGACGGCCCATTCGATCGACGGGATCGTCACCGCCGCCATCGGCGGACCGCCGTGCCCTTGCCGTCGAACGTGATCTCGAAGTCGTCCATCGCACTCCGTGTGCTCGGCAGGCCCCGGCCGCTAGACGGGATCGTCACCG
>Ga0137407_10000173_pt1 | contig 47643 bp, 33 predicted proteins | sample CZOMad2_2_16fung_FD_108410 | JGI IMG/M metagenome (GOLD analysis project Ga0137407, IMG submission 108410) | Vadose zone soil fungal communities from Angelo Coast Range Reserve, California, USA - CZOMad2_2_16fungal (Illumina Assembly) | ecosystem: Environmental > Terrestrial > Soil > Vadose... | reverse complement strand
TCTTTAGTGTTGTTGTGTGAAATATCAAATCAATTACATTTGAGTTCAAAATATCAATGATGAAGAAAATACTGTCAACAGGTTATACGAATACTGCTTTTGATCTTGCTATTTTTTTATTACGCGTTGCAGTGGCGCTCATGATGTGTCTCAATCATGGCATTCCAAAACTGGTTCATTTCAGTGAATGGAAGGTTGGTTTTTTTGATCCTTTTCATATTGGTCATCGCTGGTCGCTGGTGCTAAGTATTATCGCTGAAGTATTCGCTTCTTTGTTATTGATATTGGGACTTTTTACACGCATTGCCGCATTTGTGCTGGTATTCGAAATGTGTGTAATCGTTTTCGTATTCCAGTATGGTCAGCCTGTTAGTCGTTTTGAAGATGCCATATTGTTTCTTGCCGGATTCCTTACAATCCTGCTCGTCGGTCCGGGCAGGGTGAGTGCGGATGCAATGGCTGGCAAATAAAAATGAGAACAAATTTGTGTCAGGAAGATATCCGGATCAGAATTAATCTTAAATCAATTATGTTCAGTGCAGCGACTCAAATCCGTGTGCGTTATGCAGAAACGGACCAGATGAATGTGGTATATCATGGAAACTATGCCCAATATTTTGAAGTGGCAAGGGCTGAATCCATACGTACACTTGGCTTTACCTATAAGGATATGGAGGCAATTGGAATCATCATGCCCATTGTTGAATTGCATGTTAAATTTATCCGCCCGGCTCATTACGACGATCTTCTTACCATAAAAACAAACCTGAAAGAATTACCGGCCAATCACAGGATCGAGTTTCACCAGGAAGTATATAATGAAAGGCAGGAATTACTGGCAGCAGGAAAAGTGGTCTTATATTTTATCAAAGCAAAAACAATGGAAAAAACTGATATGCCGAAGGAACTCAGAGAAAAATTACTTGAATTTTTTTAATTACTATCTTGCCCGATACCGGGTTTTCGAAAATATTTGAAAAAGTTTTATTCGCGGTTATACCCGATGAAAATCTCCTTTCCAGTTAAGGATTGATTTTTTAATGGTATGAGAATCCATGTTTTGTTCAAGGGCTTTCTTTGCTAATTGCACGAACTCTTCATCCGATGCAAACCGAAGTGCAATGATCTGGCTCGTACGCAAACGCCTGTCGAGCAATTTTCCACTCAACACATAATGTCTCAGGTTCTCTTCAGCCCGGATGGCCCGGTCCTGTGCTTTAAGCGGAAACTGGCGTACATAAATAAACATCAATCCCAGTATAACGGATATCAAACAGATCAAAGAAGCAGAATAAAGATTACTGTGCTCCGTATGCAAAAGGTTAACAACAGAACCTGCCAGTAAGGCAATGATGAAGAGTAATGTTATAATATGAAATCCGAAAATATATCTTCTATGACTTTTGTAATCCTGAACTTTCATATAGTTTGGTTTTGATGAATTAATCATGTCGCTATTTTAAAGGGCATGGGGTGTGGGGGTATGAGGCATGTCATACCCCACACCCCATGCCCTACACCTTATTATTTCAGTATATCCAACAACTTCCACATTTTGTGAATGATATCTGACGACGAGCCATCATAATTATTTACAATGATCGCGAAAATATATTCTTTCCCATCTTTTGAAGTCTGGTAACCGGCATAACTCCGAGCCCCGCCAATAGAACCGCTTTTCATTTTCATGCCATTGATTTCCGGCAGTGAACTGTAAAATGATTTAAACCATGAACGCGTGCTTGCGTATTGCAATGCTTTTACCAGCGCATCGGTTGTAACCCTGTTTTGTGGTGAAAGACCGCTGCCATCAATAATATTGATAGCAGAAGATTCAATACCATGGCTGTTCCAAAAATCTTTTATTATTTCGATTCCTTTATCAGTATCGCCGAATCCCGTTTTTTTGAACGCGATTGTTTTGACAAATGCTTCGCCGTACAGATTGATGCTTTTTTTCAGGAACCAGTAATTCAAACTGTCAAGTGTAGGAGAATAATGCGTATAGAAAGTAGATTGAGCGGATGGCCAGTTTCTTTTTTCAACCAGCCTGTCGATATTCGTTTTAATTGGTTTATTTATTTTGATCCCATTTTTATTAAAACTTTTTTCCAGGATATGTGCAAAATAGGCGGGAGCATTTGGTATGGATCCGGATATTGTAAAATTTGATTCTCCCAATGGTATTGTCCCTTCTGTAAAAGCGAAGAGGGAATATGGAGGTAAATAAATATATGCATTATCGCCACTTCCTTTTTCACCTGTTTTCACCTGATTCACTAAAACGGGTGCGGGCATTTCTGGTTTTGTTTCTGAGATGCCTGCTTCGTCTCCGATTTTAGCGCCCGTTTGTAATACCATGTCATATTGGTTCTCATGCCAGTTAATCCCCCAGCATCCTGCGCCATAATAATTGCCGATATCCTCCCATACCCAGCCATCTGGTATAGGTTGAATAGAAAATTTTGAATCGTCAATAAAAACATCTCCCATTATTTTATTAATATGAAATTGCTTTAATGATTCTATGATTTCATTCAATACCGTTTCTTCTTTTGTTTGATCCCATCTCGGGCTTCCAAAACTAGGATCCCCGGTTCCGACTATGTGCAGGTTACCTTTCAGTGTAAGATCTTCAATCTTCCCATCATAACCCAGTTCGGTTTTATAACGAAAATCATGTCCCAGCAATTCAAAAGCTGCTACGCTCGTAAACAATTTCTGGCAACTGGCGGGTGCAAGACCTATCGGGCCATTCTTATCATATACAACTGTTCCTGTTTTTGCATCGATGACATAAAAACCAAGTATGGCATGCTTCATTTGCGGATCAGTTATCAATTGCTGCGTAGCTTTGTCCAATTCCTGATCAATTGCCTGTGCAGATATAAAATGCGATATCAAAAAGAACAGGAAACATAAACAAACTTTTTTCATATTTCGATCATTATTACTTTGCATGCGATTTTTTTCAACAGCACAAATGTAATTATCAAAAATGATACAGGCTTCTATCATTACAATCGGAGATGAATTGCTGATCGGCCAGGTAATTGATACCAATAGTGCGTGGATGGCGCAGGAACTGAACAAGATTGGTATCTGGATGAAACGGCGCATAGCCGTAGGCGATGTATGGCAAGAGATATGGAACACATTGGATGAAGAAAGCAAAGGCGCGGAAATCATACTGATCACCGGCGGACTCGGTCCTACCGCAGATGATATTACCAAACCTCTTTTGTGTGAATATTTCGGCGGGAAATTGATTGTGAATGAAGGCGCACTCGCAAATGTGAAAAATATCTTTGAAAATATCCTGAAAAGGCCGATGATCGGGCGGAATCTCAGGCAAGCCGAAGTACCTGATACATGTACCGTTATTCAAAACAAACGTGGAACAGCTCCTGGCATGTGGTTTGAAAAGAATGGAAAAATATTTGTCTCCATGCCGGGCGTGCCACACGAGATGAAAGGGATGATGACCGATTTTGTATTGCCCGAATTGCAACGTTATTTTGTTTTGCCTTTTATTGCGCACAAAACATTACTCACAGCAGGCATTGGTGAATCTTTTTTGGCTGAACATATCAATGAATTTGAAACTGCATTGCCGCAACATATCAAACTGGCTTATCTTCCGAATTATGGCATGGTAAGGCTGCGTCTTACCGCAACAGGTAGTGACAAAAATATTTTGGAAGATGAATTACAGAGACAATTCAGTAGCCTGAAAAAATTGGTTTCAGAATGGATGGTGATTGATGAAGATATTACATTACAGGAGGCGATTGGAAAACTATTGAGGGAGAAAAATCAAACGATGGGTACAGCAGAAAGTTGTACCGGAGGATATATTGCGCATCTGATCACCAGCATTCCGGGATCAAGTGATTATTTCAAAGGCAGCGTGGTCAGTTATGCGAATGAAATAAAAGAAAATGTTTTGCGCGTAAATGCTGAAACTTTATCCACTGAAGGCGCTGTCAGCAAAGAAACAGTTCATCAGATGACCCAAGGCGCTTTGATATTGTTGAATACAGATTATATCATTGCTACATCAGGCATCATGGGACCAGGCGGCGGCAGTGATCAAAAACCAGTTGGCACAGTATGGATCGCGGTTGGAAACCGTGAAAAAATTATCGTCCAGAAGTTCTGGTTCCGGTTCGACAGGCAACGAAATATTGAACTAACGGCAATGAATGCAATGAATATGTTTAGAAAATTCATATCAGCAACAGTATGATTCTGACAATTGACCGGATTCCGGAGAAATAATTACCTTCGCCAAATCCTGGCCCTAAAATTCAATATTTGTGATTTCGATTTTTAAAGCTCGATGCCTGTTTCGGGATTTTAATTGACCTTTAGGATTGAATCCAGGTTATTGGGTTTTCGATATTTAATAAAACTTCTTTAAAAAATCACTATGGCTATTGTTGATCTTGTAATGCCAAAAATGGGTGAAAGTATTATGGAAGCCACAATTCTCAAGTGGCATAAGCAACCCGGTGATAAAGTAAAACAGGATGAAACAGTATTGGAAATTGCTACAGATAAAGTGGATACTGAAGTGCCCTCGACCACTGAAGGCGTGATAGAAGAAATCCTTTTTAAAGTTGATGATGTGGTCCCGATCGGTTCAATCATTGCCAAAATACGCACTACTTCCGACGAAAAAATAGAAAAATACAAGGAACCGGAACCTGCCGGGATTGCAGAGGAAAAATCCGGCATCCCGGAATCTGCAGTTACGAATGGCTCCTTTGAACGTCCGGCTTACCAAAAACAACCCACTTATGCTTCAACAGATACGCATACTCCAACAACTGTGTTCAAACCACAAACCACAAACGGAACCGGCAATCGCTTTTACTCTCCGCTTGTTTTGAATATTGCGGCCAATGAAGGGATCAGCATGACTGAGCTGGAAGCCATTCACGGAACCGGTAATGAAGGCAGGGTAACTAAAAAAGATATCCTTCAATATGTAACGGCCAGAGACCAGGAAACCAGTAGTGCCTCAAGGGAATTTACCGGCAAACAGACTTATGTGCAGCCTGCCAGCGGCCAACCATCATCTATAACCGAAACAAAATCCCCAGAATTTATCCATGGGGGAAATGTTGAAATTATTGAAATGGATCGTATGCGCAGACTTATCGCTGAGCATATGGTGCGTAGCAAGCATACGAGCCCGCATGTCACCAGTTTCACAGAAGCCGATGTAACAAATCTCGTATTGTGGAGAGAAAAAATAAAGACCGAATTTGAAAAAAGAGAAGGTACCAAAATTACTTTCACCCCACTTTTCATTGAAGCTATTGTTCGTTGTTTAAAAAAATATCCTTTTGTCAACAGTTCTGTTGAGGGTAGCAAAATCATTTTAAAAAAAGATATCAATATCGGCATGGCAACCGCTTTGCCTAACGGCAACCTGATTGTTCCTGTAATTAAAAATGCGGACCAGTTTAACCTGGTCGGTCTGGCAAAACAGGTAAACAGGCTGGCCGAAAGTGCAAGAAATAACAGGTTGAAACCAGAAGATACACAAGATGGTACTTTTACCATGACCAATGTTGGTACATTCGGAAGTTTGATGGGTACGCCCATTATCAATCAGCCACAGGTGGCTATACTTGCTACCGGAGCGATTAAAAAACGCCCTGTCGTGATTGAAACAGAGCAAGGGGATTCCATAGGGATCAGGCATATGATGTATTTGTCATTATCATACGATCACCGCATTGTAGATGGAAGTATCGGAGCCAGTTTTCTTTCAGAAGTAGCCAAAGCACTCGAAAATTTTGATCCCGGCAGGTCATACTGATCTTCTATAATCTTTCTGCCCAAACATCTTAATATTAATTTTTCTGCTGGGCATTTGATTATGCCGGGCTTCTTTAGCCCTTGTATTGTATAAAAGCATAATAAATAACTGATCAGTCCGTTAAACCAAATAGATATGTATCAATCTAACATTTGTGGATATGTGAAAAAAAATAATAAAAAATCGCAGGCTTTTTTGTAAATTGGAATAACTAAACCCAGAGCACCATGAAAACATTATCAGAAACCTGGTTTGCTGATGGCTATATAGATTTTGAATTAAAAAAATATACCCTGCTCGCTTATCTCCAGGAAACAAATAAATACTTCAACCAGAATAAACTTTACCCCCAACTTGCTGATATCATCTTTCATTACCATAATTTGGTTGCGTTCAGAGAAAATAAAAAATTCCTGCAGGAACAGTTCCCTAAAAAGCTTACCGTTATCCAAATTGAAAAATTACAGGTGCTTTATGAGCAGATTATCCAGGACGATGAGTTAATGAAAGAACTGGAAGAGATTATTAATTATGCCGAAACCAAAATGAAAAAAGCAATCAATAACGGAGCCGAGATTTACGAATTTGTGGAAGATAAATTGAAAATTTATCCTGTTGGCATTATTCCTCTTGATACCAACGAGGGCTATTTCTTTTTGAGCGAGGGCAAATTCAGCATTACAAGGGTTTACCAGTACCGTTTAAGCTTTTATGAAAAGCATGATGAAAAATACAGAAGCATACGTACAGAATATATTGACAGCTGGCAACGCAGCATCACGAATACTTTTGAAAATATTAAATCAGAACTGATTAAAATAAAATCTGAGCTACCCAACCCTGCAGTTTATTCAATCGAAACAGCGCTTAAATTTCCTGTCGAAGAAACGCTATTACCCATTGCAAAAAGAAGCCTTGTAAGATTTATTTCTTTGCCGGCAGCATAGAACCACGATTTATATGATTTGAAAGGATTAGGAGGAAATTATAATTTAGAAATCACACGCAATCAACTAATTATTTTTTTTGATTTTCTTTTGCTTAAAATATCTGCAGTATTGACTATTTAAGGACATAATCATTCATAATAACGATTTCTTCATAATCATTTCAAATCATGTAAATCATGATTCTATTTTCCCATCATCATTTTGTTAGAGAAGGAAGTAACCGGCTGCTGTATTTCGGTGTTTTTAACCCTTTTGCGGTAGTTTTTAAATAAGGCGTGCCAGCGAAGTTTTAATACGCCTAAAATGCCTTCTTTTACTATGCCTTTATTCATTTTTGAAACGCCATATTTCCGGTCTTCAAAAATAATCGGTACTTCTTTTATGGTAAAGCCGAGTTTCCAGGCTGCGAATTTCATTTCGATCTGGAAAGCATATCCTACGAATCGTATCTGGTCGAGGTTAATTGTTTCCAAAACTTCCCTGGTATAGCAAACAAAGCCTGCCGTTGGATCTTTAACAGGCATCCAGGTGATAAGGCGGGTGTAGTAAGAACCTCCCTTTGATAATAAAACACGATTCCTGGGCCAATTGACATTCCCGCCTCCTTCTACATATCTTGATCCGACAGCGACGTCAGCGCCTCTATATTTACAAGCTTCATACAATCTGTCAAGATCATTCGGATTATGCGAAAAATCGGCATCCATTTCAAAAATATAACGATATCCTCTATCCACAGCCCATTTAAAACCATGAATATAGGCTGTGCCTAATCCGAGCTTTCCTTTACGCTCTTCAAGAAACAATTCTTCCGGAAATTTTAACTGTAAATTTTTAACGATCTGTGCTGTCCCATCAGGTGAGCTATCATCTATAACCAAAATATGATAGTCCTGTTTGAGCAAAAAGATAGACTCGATAATATTAGCTATATTATCCTTTTCGTTATAAGTTGGTATGACAGCAATCTTTTCCAAGCTATTAAATGGATATTGACTTACTGGATTTAAAGATACAAAAATACGGTTTTATACTTAAGAACCTTATACACAAATTTTACCCCTAACCTTTTACCCCTTTTTTAACAGGGTCCGGTTAAAGATTTCTGTCAATTTTTGCTTTGTATGCATTGGAAAATCGCCTTTCATCATCCAATCATAGTATTGGGGCTCCATTTTTAACACGTCGACTACGGCCCGGCCCTTATGTTTCCCAAAATTGAACACTTCGACCCCATTCTCCATAGCAAATCTGCGGGCAAAATCCACTATTTCGTCTTCCCCTGTAAATTTAAGAATGCTTTCAACATCTGCGCCCAATTGGGGGTATTTTAATAATTGGGCCTCTAATACCTCCCAGGTGGCTGTAGCATCAACTTGTGCTCCATGAGCACCCTCGAGGGTTTTGTTGCAATAAAAGCGGTAAGCAGCGCTTAGTGTCCGTTGTTCCATCATATGGAAAATCCGCTGTACATCTACCAATTTACGTCCTTTAGTATCAAATTCCATTCCAACACGAAGAAATTCCTCCACTAAAAGAGGAATATCAAACCGGTTGGAATTATACCCGGCCAGGTCACAATTATCAAGGAATTGTTTCAGTTCATTTGCCGCCTGTTTAAAAGTAGGCGCATTTTTGACCTTTTCATCCGTGATCCCGTGAATATCAGACGATGATTGCGGAATGGGTATTTCCGGGTTGATTATTTTATGTTTTACTGCTTTAGTCCCATCAGGCACGATCCTTATGATTGCAATCTCTACAATACGATCACTCGATAAATTTGTACCTGTAGTTTCCAGGTCAATTACAGCCAAGGGCCTCATTAATTGTAACATTCAGTCTATCTATATGAGTTAAAATTCTTAAACCGTTTGAAAGTATCACATCTGAATATTAGTGTTGAATGGCGAGTGGTAAGTGGCGAGTAGCGAGTAGCGAGTGGTATATGTCAGCTTGTTATTTGTCCTCACTACTCGCTACTCGCCACTTACCACTCGCCATTCAACACTAATATTCAATAAAGGAATTTTTCATTTCACAATTTGTTTTGCAAATGTAGGTATATCTATTCCATCATAATTCCCTGAACTCATCAGCAGCAAATTAGCATTTTTATAAGATTGTTGGGCAAGCCATTCCGATAAAATATTTTTTTCATTGATGATGATCAATCCCTCTTTGCCAAATCCTTCCAGTACTTTTTCTTTTGGTAGTTCAGGCATTCGTTTCAATTCCAATGCATGATTTGAATAAAAAACAACGGCATCATCTGCCTGCTTCATACTGTCACGGTATTCACTCATAAACTCTTTGTTCAGGCTGCTATACGTGTGCAATTCCAATACAGCAATTAATTTCCGATCTGGAAATTGCTGTTTCACCGCTTCAATTGTTGCTTTAACTTTCGAAGGAGCGTGTGCAAAATCCCGATATATATTTGTTTCATTATTTTTCGCTAATAATTCCAACCGTTTGGAGGCGCCGGTAAAATCCGAAATGGCCTGTACGAATATATTTGCATCAATTCCCAATTCCTTACATACAAGATAAGCCGCATGCAAATTAAGCAGGTTGTGATCGCCGAATACCTGCAACGGACCTTTTACTCCGTCCAGTTGAATATATGTTTTTCCCTTTTCAATGGAATGTTGCGGCACGTCATACCCTGTTTTTCTAATACCATTGGTTGAATTTTCTTCTACCAGTTTCTTTAGCACAGGGTCTGTTTGGTTATATATTAATAAACCACCGGGCTGAATTTTATCAATAAATATCCTGAATTGTTCAAGGTAAAAATCAAAGGTTGGAAATACATTGATATGATCCCAGGCGATGCCTGTTAAAATTGCAATATGCGGAAAAAGGAAATGAAATTTAGGACGTTTTTCAATCACGCTGGCCGGGTATTCGTCGCCTTCACATACAATAACCGGCGCATCCGTAATATCCACTGATTGCGAAAAACCTTCAAGCTTAGCCCCCACCATATAATCAAATTGCTTTCCGGCTTTCCTAAGCACATGCATAATCATGGAAGTGGTAGTCGTTTTTCCATGACTTCCACCCACCACCACTCTTGTTTTATCGCGGCTTTCCTGGTAAATATATTCTGGAAACGAATATATCCTGAGCCCGAGTTCACGCGCTTTTTGCAATTCGGGATTATCTTCTTTAGCGTGCATTCCCAGGATAACGGCATCAAGGCCGGGGTTTATTTTTTCAGTGAACCACCCCATGGCGGGAGGCAATATACCCTCCTCTGCAAGATTGGACCTGGCGGGCTCAAATATTTCATCATCACTGCCAGTAACTTTATACCCCTTTTTTTTCAAGGCAATCGCCAGTTGGTGCATGACGCTACCCCCTACTGCTATAAAATGTACAAACAACGTTTCCTAATTTGGGTTAAAAATATCCCAGCCGGCGGGATTAACAAAAAAATATCGCAGATTTCGTAGAGAGCCTCTTGCATTTATGTTTTTTTTGACTTTACTTTGCAAGTATTCCTTTTGATCCTTTCGGAATATTTTTCACTCATTTTTATCCGTTCCTTTGAAGTACCTGGTGATCGTAGCTCTTATACCAGGCTTTTTAATTTTAATTTAAAATACCCAGAAAATGAGAAAGACAATTTTAATCTTAGTACTTGTAGCCACAGCTACGGCTTTCATTACATCCTGCAGCAGTTACAGGGGTACGGAAAGGGGCGGTTGCAAATCAACGCAGGGTTATGTTGGTTACGGAAGCAGGTAAGCGTATCATACAACCAACGATATTTTTTAAAAGGTTATCATATGATAACCTTTTTTATTTTATATCATTCATCGCGATCACAACTTCGTTTATTGGGGATTGTTATATTGAATCTAATTTAAAAACCAAACCAACCGGGCAGGGAACAGGATTGGGCCTATCTTTAAGTTATGATATCATAACCAAAGAACATGGTGGAGAATTAAAAGTGGAATCCGTAGAAGGAGCATTCAGTGAGTTTATTATCATCCTACCCAAAACCTGAAACGCCAGCTTATGAAGTCAATGAATATGCGAAATCCATTCAACAGGTTCCTGATATTACTCTGGCTATTGCTTATAATGTTTAACTGCCAATTGAGTTTTGCCCAAAACGCGGCTCCGATTCAATGGACCTGGCCCAATTTGCTATGGAGTGATACAGTATGGAAATATCAAGGGGGAATTGCAAAGCCGGAATATTTCGAACCGGGGTTTGATGACCAACATTGGCAAACGGTAAACGAAGACTTCTTACAGCTTGAAGGAAATAAATCAGGCTGGCCCGGTATTGGTGTCTTTCGCAAGAAATTTAATGTGCCGGACTCCTTACGAGGCAAACGAGTAGAATTGACTTTGCTACTCCATTGCGGAGCGTCAGCAATCTATCTTGATGGAAAACCAATTACCCGGTTTGGAAACGTAACAGAAAATGCAAAAGAAGAAATAATAAAATTAGTATTATCTGTTCCGATTAGTCTGGTTCAATTTGAATTGGACAGCCAGTCATCACACTTACTTGCGATATATTATTCCAACCATAGTGCAGCATCCATAAATTCCAGGATTGGAATTAGAGGATTTACTATTCGCGCAACACCAATCAGTCCTGCAATAGAAGATACGAAAGTCGCTTTCCCCCATTTCATCATTTCGATGTTCCTTATCCTGAGCTTTTCTTTATTTTTTTGGTGTGTTTATGCATTTTATCCATACAGATTAGCAAGCCTGATGAGCGCATTGTTACTCACAAATTTCTCGCTCATTTTTGTCGGAGGTAACATACGCCAAGCTACCAATGAAATTAAATATTTCATTCTTGGAGATGATATCTGGCGAATTGCATTTACTTGTCATTCCGAATGGTATCTGCTTTTTATGTATTCAATTTATTATAAAAGAATGCCAAAACGGTCCTGGATCCCTGTGGTTTTAATGACCATGGGCTCGTTACTATCAATTTATTCTGCTGAATTTCCTTTAAAAATCATCATACCACTTGTAATTTTATTTTACCTTGAGACATGGCGAATCATTATCCTTGGCATCAGAAAAAAACGAACTGGGTTTTGGATTCTTGCTATCGGCCTGTTTTTATCAAATCTTGGTTCGGTCAACGTTATATTTGATGTATTTCATTTATTCCCATGGTACATTACTGTTGCGCAAACAACATTAGCTATTGTCACTGATTTGTCGTTTCCCCTCACATTGTTATTGCAATTCGCATGGGAATTCGGTTCCGCCAATCGCGATCTGCAACTGCAATTGGCACATGTAAATGATCTCTCCAAGAAAAATTTAGAACAGGAGCAGGAAAAGCAACAGATACTGTTCATGCAGAACGAAACACTGGAACAACAAGTATCCGAACGGACCGCGCAAGTAGTTGCACAAAATAAAGAAATTGAAAAGCAGCGCGACCAGGTAACAAACACACTCGAAGAACTTCGCGCCACACAAAACCAATTGATACAATCGGAAAAAATGGCTTCATTGGGAGAATTGACTGCCGGTATCGCTCATGAAATTCAGAACCCTTTGAACTTTGTCAATAATTTTTCAGAAGTGAATACTGAATTGATTGATGAAATGAAAAAAGAAATTGACGTGGGAAATATACCGCAAATCAAAAATATTTTATCCGACCTCGAACAAAATACTGCAAAAATTACGCATCATGGTAAACGCGCCGATAATATCGTCAAAGGCATGTTGCAACACTCACGTAAAAGTACAGGTCAAAAAGAACCTACTGATATCAACAGCCTGGTGGATGAATATTTGAGGCTGAGTTATCACGGATTAAGAGCAAAAGATAAATCTTTCAATGCGTCAATGGATACGAATTTTGATAATAGTATTGGTAAAATAAATATCGTTCCGCAGGATGTTGGAAGGGCATTGCTGAATTTATTCAACAATGCATTTTATGCTGTTACCGAAAAAAAGGCCTCCGCTAAAGTTTCGGCATCGTCCGCTGTAGCTTTAGCGAAGGAGGATGCTAAAGGATATGAACCAATTGTTTCGGTCAGCACAAAAAAACTGAATGATAAGATTGAAATTAAAATAAGAGACAACGGCATAGGTATTCCCCAAAAAATTGTTGAAAAAATTTTTCAACCCTTCTTTACCACCAAGCCAACCGGACAGGGAACCGGGTTGGGTTTGTCTTTAAGTTATGATATCATTACCAAAGAACATAACGGAGAAATAAAAGTAGATACAAAAGAAAATGAATTTACAGAATTTATAATTCGCCTGCCTTTGTAGAATTCGGGCCTGCATCATTCCTTTCTTGCATTGTCAATAAATACGGTTTGTACATCACTCTCATTATCGATTGTTCTGTAAAACTCATCCAGGTATCCTATAATATCTTTCCTGTTGGCAGCCGATAGCAAATTGAAATTATTAATGACAGCATATATTTTTTCTTTTTGCTCTTTGTAAACTGTAAAAACAGTCTGCAATTCACCCATAGTTCTTGGGAACCCGCGATATAAACGCTGGCGCACCGATTCGATTTCGGTGAGCCCCGGAGCGGGAATTGCATAATCTGTATTCACCAGTCCTGAAAAATCAAAATCGTAAGCTACCACATAAGGCCTGGCAGTGGAATCATCTTTCGGATAGATCAGCCTGATATTATGCAACACAGGCACTGCCCAATCGGTGTTCCCGATCATGTATTGGAAAACAGCCACCATCGTCATTTGATTGCGGTTCGTTCCTTCCGTAGTCACTTTATCTTTTGTATATTCCTTACAGTGATTTCGTTTAGCCATCACCTTGATGTTTTCAATAAAAAAAGCATACTGTGACATAGACTTTTTCTTTCCCTGGATATCCTGGTAATTCATTTTTATCAATCGCACCCTGAAACTTTTTGGCGTGAGCAGGTTATAAATCTTGTAGATAATATATTCCTTGAGCAGGTACTGCTCATAAGTTGTTCCTGTTTTACATGTACAAACCAGTTTCAATGCATCCAGTGAAGATAATCTCGGAGAACTGGCATTGTGAAAATTTAGCCTGAGAGAAGGTATATAACAAGTCTTGCGACGAAATTCTCCCCGTGCCCGGATGCGTATACCTTCGGTAAAAGCAGCACTGTCCGGTAATTTACACGTCAAGGTTGCATCCAGGTATTCGGTTTTTGATTTCCCGCTCATCAGCCGGTTCAAATCGGTTACCATTGTGGCTTCGATAGGTTTTTCATCAAGGAAGAACTGCTCTTTATCAATATCATGAGATTGAGCCTGGATGTACAGACTTTGAATAATCACGAAGCCGGTAAAAAGCAATCGATACAATTTCATGATGGGGGGTTTAGCCAATGAGAAAAGCTGAAATGCCTGATAATGTACGAAATTTATGGAATCGAAAAAAAAATGTGTTGATATGCCATTCGTCGACGATGAAATACATTTCAAAATCACGACTTATATTTAAAAGATTAACCTATATTAGAGAACCAAAAGTATTCATTGATTATCCGAAAAAAGTTTAAACCGGTTTGCAGAGAAAGCAAACGCTGAAACCGTTTACAGTAAAGGCTTTTCGGAATATCCCCGATATTCTTGCCTTAAGAAAATTTATTAAATGTATTGCAAATATTTTCTGCCATGAACTACAATGTATTATTACAACAGATAAGCTCTTATGTACATTCGCTTTATGCGGCACAGGCACAACCGGCGTTGCTTTATCACAACTTACCACATACAGTTGAAGTGGTGGAGGCTGCGAAAATTATCGCGGGTCACTATAATTTAGATGACCATGATTTTTTTATTGTTACTGCTGCTGCATGGTTTCATGATACCGGGTATCTTACAAACGGATCAGAACAACACGAAGAAAAAAGCGCTGAGCTTGCCGGAAATTATCTGAAAAACATGGAAATTGATGAAGCTGATATTACAGAAATCAAAAAATGTATAATATCAACCCGCATGCCGCAACAGCCGGTTTCATTACTAGAAAAAATTGTTTGTGATGCCGATCTTTTTCACCTTGGCACTGATAATTTCAAAGAAAAAAGTAAACTGCTGCGAAAAGAGATGGAAGCATTGAATAATACTAAAATAGATCCGGATGAATGGAGGTCAAAAAATCTTGCATTATTGGAATCACATCAGTATCACACTGATTATTGCCGTTCATTGTTAAGCAAATCCAAATCGGATCAAATAGAAAGGATAAAAAGAAAACTAGAGGGAAAATCACTGGAAAAAACTGCCGGCATTTCAACTACCCCGGATTATACGAGTGATAATATAACTACGAGTCAGGCCATCCAGGAAAATCCTATTGCAGATACAGATATGCAGAAGCAGACCGCTAATTTCGCGGAAAAAAAGATTATTCCCAAGGACAAGAAGATCGAACGGCCGATCAGGGGCGTGGAGACTATGTTCAGAGTGTCTTCTTCCAACCACCAGAAATTGAGTGTTATGGCGGATAATAAAGCGCATATCATGATATCGGTGAACTCAATCATTATTTCAGTTGCCATTGCCCTTGTGGTGCGAAGGCTTGAAGATAATAAGAATGTTGCAAACCTTGTTATCCCTACACTGATCCTGCTTATTGTTAATGTAGTCACTATCATTTATGCGGTATTGGCCACAAGACCCAAAATTCCTAATGGCATATTCACCAAAGAACAACTTGCCAACAAAAGTGCCAACCTGTTATTTTTCGGCACTTTTTATAATATGGGTTTTGAAGATTATGAAGCAGGAATGCGGCTGATGATGAACGATAGCGAATTTTTATATGGCAGCCTCATCCGGGATATCTATTCACAAGGCAAAGTGCTGGGACGAAAGTACAGGCTACTCCATAAGTCATACAATGTATTTATGTATGGGATAGCTATCTCCGTTATAGCTTATGCGCTGGCATTGCTGATATTCAGATAGGTTTGGAAGTTGATTGGTTGAAAAGTTGAAAGGTTGATAGGTAAAAGAAAAATATTGCTATTAGCCCCAACTTTTTAACCTTTCAACTTCTCAACCATGAACCATGAATTTAAACAACAATAAGTCCCTCATGCGAAAAACTGTTGTCTGTCTTTGCGCCCTTATTATTTCAGCCTTTCTTTATTGCGCCCGTCGCGGGTCGTATGAAAGTCCGCCGGGATTTAACCTGGCACAGCCCAAAAAATATATAATTGGAAACCCTTTACATGAAATTTCAGGAATCATTTTCTTAAACAGGAATAACGGCGAGATGGGTGCCATAGAAGATGAAGACGGAAAATTTTATTACTTTCATCCGGATGATAAAGAATATAAACAAACAAGGTTTGGCAAGAAGGGTGATTATGAGGACCTGGCCCTCCTGAATAATAAAGATATCGTTGTATTGAGGAGTGATGGATCTTTATTTTCATTTCCACTGGCACTCGCTGGAAATAATGAAGTAAGCAATGTGCAGGAATATAAGCATATCCTCCCAACCGGTGAATACGAAGGCATGTTTGCCGATAATGATAAATTATTTGTGCTTTGCAAAAACTGTCCAACCGACAATCAAAAAAAGGAAGTTTCCGCATACATATTGCAACAGGATAAGAATGCTACATTGCAAATTACCAGTCAATTTAAAATTGATTTATCGGCTGTTCATTTAAAAACCGATAATAAAAAACCAAAAATTCATCCTTCGTGTATAGCGAAGCATCCACTAACGCATGATTGGTATATCATTTCTTCGGTTAATAAATTATTGATCATATTGAATGAGCAATGGAAAATAAAAGGATATTATCAGCTTGATCCGGTTTTATTCAAGCAGCCCGAGGGCATTGCATTTGATGCAAAGGGCAATATGTATATTTCCAACGAAGGTGGTGACGGTGATGCGACTATTTTGCTGTTTAATTACAATCAATCCAAACCCTGATATACTATAATGGAATAAATAATTTACTGAGTTTATTATCAATTTCCATTAAAAGAGAATTCGTAAATTCGGAGATAATGAAATTTTTCTTTCTCAGCTTATTGATTTTTTTAACGTTCAATGTTGCCCGTGCCCAGCACTATTTTGACAGTCTGCAACAACGATATGCTGAGGTAAAAGACAGGGATGATACCTCAAAAATCCTTGCCATGGCCCGAATAGCAGTATATTATGAATATACACAGGTTGACAGCGCCATGGCATACGCCCGACGGGTTCTTGACCTTTCCGAAAAACTGAATTATGAGTATGGCAAATTTTTGGCATTGCGAACTATTTTTTTTGCAATAAATCTAAGAGGCAATTATCCGGAAGCATTAAAAGTAGCAATGGGAAATCTTAGAGTCTTTGAACAATTTAAAACCAACAGGCTCGCAAGCATGTCGCTTGCCCATCACGACATTGGTCTGATAACAAGGGAGATGAAAGATTTCTCCACCGCAACAGCTGAATTGCGCCTGGCAATTCAATTGCAGCAGGAATCAAAAATATGGGCTGGTGATATGTTTGGGGCGTATACGCAATTGGGAATTTTACATTTAAAAGATAATCACCCGGATTCAGCACTATACTATGTAAAAAAAGGATATGAAATTGCACAACATGCAGGCATTCGCAAGCCAAATTTTTGCTTAGCTACCACTGCAGTTGGAAATGTTTATGAAGCGTTGGGAGATTTTAAATCGGCTATGGAGTATTATCAACTAGCGATCCTGCAAAGTAACCGATTTGACAATAATTATATAAGAGCGAGAATTTATAATAATCTCGCCGGGCTTTTCAAGAAAACAGGAGCCAAAGATTCATGCATCAGGTATGCACTCATGTCGCTATCGCTTTGCCAGCAATATAATTTCGGTGACTATGCCTCAGATGCGGGTGCCATATTATCACAAGTATACGAATCAGCGCATCAGCCAGACAGCGCACTTAAATATATCAAAGTAATGCTGGCAGCGAAAGATACTATTTTCAGCCAGGTAAAAATGCAGCAGGTTCAATTGCTTGTTTTTGATGAGGCACAGAGGCAAAAAGAAATCAATGCGGCCAAAGAAAGATACAGGAATGAAATCAGGCTATATTCCCTGCTGTTTATCGTATTTGTATTTTTATTATTATCGCTTATACTTTACCGTAACAACCTGCAAAAGAAAAAAACGAATAATTTATTGCAACGGCAAAAACAGGAATTAGAAAGCACGTTGTCAGAACTCAAATCAACACAGGCACAACTCATCCAATCCGAAAAAATGGCTTCACTTGGTGAACTCACTGCCGGGATTGCTCATGAAATTCAAAATCCACTGAATTTTGTGAATAATTTTTCTGATGTGAATGAGGAACTGATTGACGAAATGAAAGAAGCACTTCACTCGGGCAATGCAACAGAGGCGATACAATTGGCGGATAATATCAAGGAAAACCTGGGTAAGATCACACATCATGGACAACGCGCCGACGCAATTGTAAAAGGAATGATGCAGCATTCGCGAATAAGCACGGGTCAGAAGGAAGCGACGGATATCAATGTTTTGGCAGATGAATATTTGAGATTAAGTTATCATGGCATGAGAACAAAAGACAAATCATTCAATGCAATTATTAAAACCGATTTTGATCCACATGTAGGAAAAATAATGGTTGAACCACAAAATATCGGGCGGGTATTGTTAAACCTGATCAATAATGCTTTTTATTCGGTCAATGAAAAAAAGAAATCTTCCTTTGCTAAAGCTGTGGTGGATAAATCCACTCTCGTTGAGGCTTCTGAGGATCTGCCCGACGCAGCCTTAGCGAAATCGGGCGATATTGAATATGAACCTACAATTATAGTGAGCACAAAAAAAATAGCTTCCACTGCCGAAGGCTGGGCGGCTGTTGAGATAAGGGTGAAGGATAATGGAATGGGTATCCCGAAATCGATTTTAACTAAAATATTCCAACCTTTTTTTACTACCAAGCCCCCCGGCCAGGGCACGGGATTGGGGTTATCGCTTGCTTATGATATCATCAATAAAGAACATGTCGGCCAAATGGATGTGAATACCCGTGAGGGTGAGTATGCGGAATTTATTATCCGTCTGCCCATCAAGGAAAATCTATAAATAATTTCATTTATGAAGATTTTAAAAAGTTTTTTCCTGTTTTTCTTTTTAGTGTCCGGAAATTGTTTTTCACAAAACACCGGCATTTATGTCCTTCATTTAGATAGTCTTCCTCCGCAAGGTATTGTATTGGATAAGGGTTGGAAATTTCATGAGGGCGATGATACTGCGTGGTCAAAAGCAGATTATGATGATAGCAAATGGCAAACCGCTGATCTCTCTAATATCAACAGCTATTTTTCAGCTTTCAATAAGCATGGCATTGGCTGGCTCAGGATAAAAATTTATGTTGATTCTACTACGAATAATAACCAGGCTGCAATACTTTTATCACAGTTGGGTGCATCCGATTGGTTTATCAATGGCAACTTATTTATACAGTTTGGAAAAATCATTGGGACCGGGAAAGTAGAGAATTATAATCCGCATAACAAACCTATTTTATTTCCGGGCAACCTCAGTGACAGTGTGATTATCGCTATAAGATTTGCGAGTACAATTGCAACAAGGCCATGGCTCTTCACCAACACCCATGCGTTGCCGATATCTGTAAAAATAAGTCCATGGATGAATGCATTGAGTGATTATAAAGCTGCATTAGTGGAGCCAAGAATGAATATTGGTTATTCTTTCATGAGCGTAGGTCTTGGATTTCTTTTTATCTTATTATATAGTTTCTTTCCTACAGAAAGAATCCATCTTCTTTTTGGTGCATTTTGCTTTTTTTTAGGGCTGGCGCCCGTGATTAACTCCCAATTATCAGAAGCAAACCTGGATATCAACAGCTATGGTTGGATTTCATTTTTAAAGGACATGAATGACAGGATCATCGGCACGTTGATTTTATCAATACTGGCTTTAGAAATTTCGAACAAGATCACGATTCATCAATGGGCACTTATTTTTTATATACTGATCATTGAAAGTGCGCTGTCCGTTTTTTTTGCACAATCTCACCCCTTATTTGTCTGGGCCATGATCATACACGTTTTGTTTGCTGCTGAATTATTGAGATTAGCCATACTCGCTTTCTGGCGCGGCAATTATATGCTGGGGTTGGTTGCTTTAAACAGCTCAGTCTTAAATATTACCCTTGTACTTTCACTCACAACTCATATTAATTTTGCTGATTTTTTTCTTTTCTCCGGCAGCTTCTTAACCTTTGTAATTATCAGCATATACCTGGCGGCAAAATATGCACGCAACAGCAAATATCTTGGTTTGCAATTATCTGAAATAAATAAATTGTCGAAAGAAAATCTTGAGAGAGAACGCGAAAAGCAACAGATGCTTGCAACAGAAAATGAAAGACTGGAAATGCAGGTTACAGAGCGGACATCCGAATTAAATCATTCGCTCAATGAATTAAAAGAAACACAATCGCAGCTCATTCAATCTGAAAAAATGGCTTCATTGGGTGAACTCACTGCAGGCATTGCGCATGAAATCCAGAATCCTTTGAATTTTGTCAACAATTTTTCTGAAGTGAGTATAGAGCTCGCAGACGATCTGAAAACCGAATTAGGGAAAATTGAAATTGCTCCAAAAGACAGAAACAATCTCGAAAGCATTGCCGACGACCTGATCCAGAACCAGGAAAAAATAAACCATCACGGCAAAAGAGCTGATGGGATAGTTAAGGGTATGCTGCATCACTCAAGGGCGAGTACGGGCCAGAAAGAATTAACCGATATCAATTTACTTGCGGACGAATATTTACGACTAAGTTACCATGGGTTAAGAGCAAAGGATAAATCCTTCAATGCAACCTTGCGAACCGATTTTGATGAAAAAATAGATAAAATAAATATTGTTCCCCAGGACGTGGGAAGAGTATTTTTGAATTTATTCAATAATGCATTTTATTCCGTAACTGAAAAAAAGGAGGCCAAAACGCATAACCAGGCTAGTTATGAACCAACCGTTTCGGTAACCACAAAACTCCTTAGCCCGCAGGAAGCAGGATCGAAGGGAATGATGGTTGAAATTAAAGTCTGGGATAATGGCATAGGTGTTCCGCAGGCAATACAGGATAAAATCTATCAGCCATTTTTTACAACCAAGCCTACCGGCAAAGGAACAGGATTAGGGCTATCTTTAAGCTATGATATTATTATAAAAGAACATGGAGGGCAAATTACATTAAATACAAAGGAAGGCGAGTATGCGGAGTTTGTCATCCGGATACCTGTTCTGACTTAATTAAAGGAAATATGTATATTATTGCGAAAGGACTTACAACCAAACAAAACGATTAACAGAATATGATGAAAATTTTAGTAGTCGATGACGAAAGAGATATGGAAACACTTTTCCAGCAACGTTTCAGAAAAGAAATCCGCAACAATGAAATGCAATTTGTTTTTTCCTACTCGGGCGAGGAAGCTTTGGTATTTCTGGATGTACATCTTTCGGAAGTAGTATTGATACTGTCAGATATCAATATGCCGGGCATCAGCGGTTTGGATCTTTTGCAAAGAATAAAGCAGAAGTTCAACATGCCACCGCCCATCGTAATGATGATTACAGCTTATGGAGATGCAGATAACTATTCCCAGGCAATGCGCCTTGGAGCAGATGATTTCCTGACCAAGCCTCTTGACTTTAGCCTGCTAAAAGAAAAATTAAAAAATTTACCACATGACGAAAATCCTGGTAGCTGATGATGAGGCGGACCTGGAAATGCTGATTAAACAAAAGTTTAGGCGGCAGATTCGAGAGCAGCAATATTCATTTATTTTTGCGGCAAACGGAGTGGAAGCTATCACTAAATTGGAGCAAAATTCCGATGTAGATATCGTATTGAGCGATATCAATATGCCCGAAATGGATGGACTTACGCTGATCAGCAAACTGAATGCTATCAGTCCACTCATAAAAGCAATCGTGGTATCCGCCTACGGAGATATGGATAATATCCGCACTGCCATGAATAAGGGAGCATACGATTTTTTATGTAAGCCTGTCAATTTTGAAGACCTGGAAGTGACGATTGAAAAAACAATTGTGCATGTTGCCCAGCTTCGTGATACGCTTAGAGCGATCAAAGAAAATAATATACTGCGTATGTACGTAGATGAAACCGTTCTCAATTTCATGAATCGCCGTGAGTTTGAATCGAGCCTGTTACAGAATGAAACCATCGTAGCTACAGTTGTATTCATTGATATCTGCAACTTTACTGCGATTTCTGAAAATGAATCTCCCGATGTAGTGGTACAGTTGCTAAATAATTATTTTGATGTGATCGTGAAAGAAATAATTGCACAGAACGGGTATATCGACAAATTCATGGGTGATGCAGTGATGGCTATTTTCAAAGGAGATTACCATCTCGATAGGGCAATCGATGCCTCGCTTGCTGTTCGCAAACAAATTGAGAAAATCCCACAATGGTCGGGCAAATCACCCTTCCTGCCACGTTTGGCGATAGGTATCAACAGCGGTGAAATGATCTCCGGAAATATCGGCTCGGCTAATCTCCGGCGCCTGGATTACACTGTTGTGGGAGATGCCGTAAATACTGCTCAACGCCTGCAAGGCGCTGCCGGCGCTGCCCAGATTCTTATTACAGAACAATCTTATGAAAAGGTTAAAGAATTTTTTAACTGCAAAAGGCTTGGAGAAATGAGCTTTAAGAATAAATCAAATGTAACAGTGGTTTATGAAGTAATCGATTGATGTGCGAATGTGCTGATGTGCAGATGTGCACATCAGCACATCAGCACATTCGCACATTTTCACTATTGCAATCCAAGCAATTTAGTATTCGCCTCTCTTATCCTGCGGCAGAGAATTTTTATCACTCCTCGCACTACTTCCGGCCTTGATTCCATCATATCATAAAAAGGCTCCTGGTCGATCCTGAATAAAATGCAATCGGTTGTAGCAGTTGCTGTAGCTGATCTTGTTTCAATATCCAATAATGCCAGCTCCCCGAAAAAATCTTTCTCAGTAAGTTCTATTAATAATTTTTTTTGTTTGTGAATCCGGACTGAACCATCGAATATAATATACATACAGTTTCCCACTTCTCCTTCTTTTACAATATTGGTTCCTGCAGGCACATTCATTTCCACCATCAGGTTAACAATTTCCGCAAGTACGGTTTCCGGTGTCTCGCTGAAAACAGAAAGAGATTTAAGTAATAAAACTCTTTCGATCAGCATCAGCCCGGATATTTTTGTCGAATGCATATTTATCTGTTTAATACTATCTTCTTAACCTCACTGGTTGTGTTCACTGATTTCTTCTAATAAAATTATTGCTGTTTCTTTTAATATGGGATCATCGGATCTGGAATATGGCTCAACAATCTTTGGGTTCAATAAATCATGATTGCCCTTAAATGTGTAGAGACAGCAGGCCTTTGTCCATTCATTGTATTTATGCGATCCGTCATCCAGGATATCATTGATGATTGAATCAACGGTAATATGAGCTGTTTTAAAAAATTTCATCAATTGAATGCTTTTATGTGAAGGATCTCCATGTTCAAATATAAGCATGAAAGGAACCGAATATTCCCTGGGCACTACCATATCGATAAGCTCATAGGCATTCGCGTTAGATTCTTTTGTGTTTAGCTCAAATCCGATCTTTACCTTTCTTACTTTCTCCCTATCATATAAAAAAGAAAAAAGAAATAAGCATTTGTCCCTGATGTGGACCAACTCCAATTCAAGCGCACGGATAAGCAGATGATAAGTATGATGCTGTACATTCAATACGTTCAATGCGAACAAATGAGTCGATGCATTGTCAATATTTTTCCTGACAAGATCAATATATATATGATTGTTACCTGGTGATACAAAATGTGGCTGATACAAAATAGAAAGTAAATTATATTCATCTTCGGGGAATTTTTGCAAACATTCCTGCAATAACCGGGCAGCGGTATCACCACCAATCTTCCCCAGCAAAATGAATAACTGAAACCTTTTATTCCTGTTTAATTTTTGAGTTTGCAGAAAATATTTCAGCGGAGCGATGGCCGATTCACCTGCAAATTCCAAAGCCTGCAAAATATTTTTGTCCTTATCCGATTGCCGGTAAATTGTTAAAAGGCCTGTCAGCATATTTTCATCTGCCAATTTTCCTGCAGTCAGAACAGCGCTATTCCTTATATGTTCATTCTCGTGAGTAATCAGGCCGGCCACTTCATCAGAGAATTGATGAATTTTCATTTCCCGTACAATCTCCAATCCACTTATCTTATAATCCGCTTCGCCTGATGCAAACAATTTCGCGATGTAATCATAAGCCTTTTCCTTTTGGGGATGATCATAGGCCAAAAGGCCCATTGCCACTGCATTTGACACCTGAAGATTTTCGTGCGCAAAATATGAAGACATATCTTCGTTGGCGTCCAGCGCCACTATGCTCCGAAGCAATTGTGGAAGATATGCATCTGCATCCGCCGCCAACAGCATTTTTTTCAATTCCGGTAATAACGCATGATAATGCTGCGATCGGGTATACTTCAGGGCAAGTTGTTTTACCCTCAGTGAAGGATGTTGAAACGCTTTCAGGTAAAATTTCTCATGATTAACAGGCTGTGAAGATATCAACTGAAGAATTGCAATCGTTTCATCTTCCGTTCCGCTCTCAATTTTTTTCAATAAAAAATTCAACGAATCATTATCTGTGATAGATATATCTCTTTCATTCAGTAATCGCCGCCTGATGGCTGAGGATAAGGTCTGAATGTAATTGCGATCAACCGATACAGCAAATAATATCCATAGTATAGTTATAGCAAATAATACAACACTCAATAATTTGAGATTCACTTCTGTTCCTGATGAAGGAACGGAGAGAAGAAGAATTCCTACCGCCAGGAATGCAAAGGGATCCATGAGCCCTTTAATAATCGTGTGTCCTTTTAATCTTTGATGAACGGGTAATGGCTGAAGTGTTGTAAGCAAAACGGGGGATTGGATGGCGGAGCGCAAAATATCAACCCCGATTGCCATTACCAGGAAAAGATAAAATGGAACTTTCACCTCGTTACTGAGAAAAACGGCGAAGCCACTTAATATCAATAATAAAACAGGAGCGACCAGCAAAGATTTACGGATCCCTAATTTGTCGAGCAACCGGTTAACGAATAAAGGTTTTATGATCAACGTCAGGGCCCTGCTGACGATGAGAAAGATCGCAAAAAATCTGCCCAGTGATATATCGCTATGAAATTGTTTTTTTACATATCCATACAATACAAAATTTGTAATCAGGTAAAAGCAAAAAGAAAAAAAAGAAACAAAAGCAGCATTTCGGATCAGTTTATTTCCTGTTACAACGGCCTGGATATGCTGCAGGCTTTGTGTAGCGTAATGATGATGATCGGTTGGTGCAATGTTCTTCATTTCATCCGATTTTGCCAATGGGATAAATAACAGGATGGATGAAAGCATAAACAAAGCAGATATCCATAATAAATTTTCCGTGCCGAGTACCGTGCCGAGTGCGATCGTAAGGATATATCCCATTATTCTTGCGGGGCCGTCCCAGGCACTCACAATAGCAAATAACCTTTTCCCCTGGCGAACATCAAATAAAATAGCGACCAGTCCCCAGAATTCAAGATTGTTTAAGAGATAAAGTATATTGAATGAAGCCAAAAAAAGATACAAAAACCAGGTTTCAGTTTCCAGGTGTATAAAGAGGCGGAAAAGAACAATACAGACGCCATTAAAAATCAGGACAAAATAAATAAGATGTTTTGTAAGCAGCCGATGCTCCAGTTGATTATAAATAAAACCGAATAGCCAAAGTAGAAAAGCCGACAGGATAAAAACTTTTGGCAACTCGGTTGCAGGAAGATGATCAACGAAAATAGATATCGCAGCCAGAAAATAAAGAGCTATTGCAGCTCCCTGGAAAAACTCAAATATAAATAAGCGGGAGATAAGCCTGCTTTCAGACTCGCGAATCAATAATAATTGCAATATGGATTTTCGGAAATTCAGGAAAAGAAATAAAGATGTTTAAATTTAATGATTTTTGTTATCCCTTTTCCAGTTACCAGTTTCGGCCTTACAGGGACGGAACTGACAAGCAAGAATGGGACTGATAAACTATAGAACAAGATTAACAAGCAAAATCCGGTCTGTAAAAATTCAAGATGACAAGCATAAAAATAAATCTTATTTCCAAATTACCAGCAGCATACCGGTTACAATCAGCCCAATACCAACTAATATTTTCGGACTTAGCGGCTCTCTCAGAAACAGGAAGGATAAAAGAACCACAAACACAATACTTCCTTTGTCGATAGCACTTACATAAGAAACTTTTCCTATTTGTAATGCCTTAAAATAAAAAAGCCAGGATAACCCGGTTGCTATCGCAGATAATACCAGGAATAACCAGGTGTTCTTTGACAGCGTAGTTAATTCCTTCGTGTTATTTTTAAATATGACTATTCCCCATGTTATTACCAGAATAATGGCAGTACGAATAGCTGTTGCAAGATCTGAGTTGACATTTTTTAATCCCGCTTTTGCGAATATAGCTGTCAGCGCCGCAAAAAAAGCTGATAATAACGCATAGACGAGCCATGGAGAAGTATTGTTCATAAGAATTATTTAAAGAATCAATACACAATTAAGTAACAAGGATAAGGATTGAAGGAAATGGTTTATCAGAATATTATAAACTGCCGGTATTTATATATATTGGCAGAGATAAAACAGTTTTTGAAATTCATCATGCAAAAAAATATTATTTTAATGGCAATTTCCTCCTGGCACCTTTTGTGTCCGTTACCTCAACTGAAACTGCATTTTCATCACAATTTAAAAATCTGCCTGATTGTGATAAAAAAGAAGATCCAAAATATAATTCCTCTTTTCTTGATTGTCCATTTTTGAATTTGATCAAAGCACTGACATCTGTTGTCTGTAAAGGAACAACCTGTATTCTTTTTTTCAATTCAAAAACCTTCAGGGCTCCCCTGTTTTGACCGGCTGCAAGCAGGCATCGCCCAGATGCGCTTCTCAATTTTACCAAAGCTTTTCCATTACCAGGAATGTATATACCACTTTGCAAAATCGTTTGGGGAATAAAATTTCCTTTACCATCGCCTTTTAAAAATAATCCATTCAATGCATCATACCTTCCGACAGAAACTTCTGTACCATAGTCATTGCCATTCATGACTAGGTCCAGGTTGCCATCGCCGTCAAAATCCTCCGCGACCATACCATTTATAACGGACAGCTGTACCTGATAAGGCAGCGCGGTTATTGTAAATTTTCCTTTACCATCATTTCGAAGAAAGCTTGTCTGGAAATTATTTGCCTGCAATACCAACGCCCCCTTTCTTTCCTGGTCTGTAAGTACCTGGTCCATACCTGTAACCGCGTAGGATTTGTAAGTCGGGAATTTCTTACGCATGGCATTCACTTGTTTGAGCAGGTCATCGCGTGTATAAGCCGGAAATTCTTTTTTTCTGCCGTCCAGGTCCGGAAGATATAAAGATGGAATCACGTCGTATATACCATTATTATCAAAATCTTTTGCATAAGCGCGTACAGGATATTCATCGCTCGCGCGATAGAATGAATTCAATCCTAAATTTCCAACGATGTAGTCTATATCTCCGTCGTTATCGAAATCACCTGCAGCAAGACTGTTCCACCATCCTATTTGCTTGTTTACGCCTGATCCATCATTTACATTTTTCAAAATTCCTTTGTCATTTTTCAAAAATGTGATGGGCATCCATTCTCCTGCGAGAATAAGGTCCTGCCAGCCATCATTATCAAAATCTGTCCATATCGCATCACATACCATTCCGATGTTTACCAAATCCTTTGCGACAGTAGCTGTTACATCAGTGAATTTAATAACACCATTTTTAGAATCGTTACGATAAATAAAACTGGAAACTGGTTTTGGATAATTGCCGGGATCGACACGGCCGGAAATAAAAAGATCCAGGTCGCCATCATGATCAAAATCAGCGGCCCGCACGCAGAATTTGCTGGTCAGGTTTTCAGGAAGCGCAGTGCTATCTAAACTGAAATTTCCTTTCCCGTCATTTACGTATAACCTATCCCGGTAGACGCTCGTTCCGCGTTGTCCTTCATATCCGCCGCTGGCAATATACATATCAAGATCGCCGTCACCATCGGCATCGAACAAAAGAATGCCTTCGTCTTCGCGGCGCTTATCGACGGTATCTTTTCCCTGGAGCAGATTTTTTTGAATAAATTTTCCATTGGGTTGCTGAAGCAATAATTCCGCGCTGTAATAAAAAGACCCACCCACAACAATATCATCTAAACCGTTCCCGTCAATATCGCCTACAGCAAGAGCAGGTCCGTATTCAGAAAATTTATGTGGTAATAATTTCTGAATATTGAAATCGATATAATCACGGTCCTTTTGAACACAATGTACATTTAACGAATCGGTGATCTCTCTGAATAAAGTTTTGGTTGCAACGGCGGGTTTATTAAATGAATAAGGAATATTTGCGTCAGTGTGCTTTACAGTTAGTTTTTGATCTGCATTAACGTGCTGCAATATCTGCATTTTTCCATCGGGCCACCTGACGATCAAAGAATCGATCAATTGATTCTTCCCTAATCCGAAATGAGCTTCTTCTTCTATACTGGAGAGATAACCGCGATACGGAGTATTTTCATACACCTGCAATTTACCCTGGTCGTAATGAATTTCTGCTATAGTTCCCAGTCCGTTTTTATTAAGGGTGTCGCCGGCAAATTGAATTTGCAGATAGTGATTATTTTCTTTGTCCGCATCTCTCGATGTATTCCTGTATACCATCGCCTCGTCATTGATATTATTGACAATGAGATCAAGATCTCCGTCATTATCTAAATCTGCATAAGCAGCTCCGTTGGAAAATGTAGGTGTCGCTAATCCCCAATCAGCGGAGACATCAGAAAAACGAAGTGCCCCGTTATTTTTATAGGCGTAGTTATGACGTTTTACCTCGGGAATTTGTTTCAGTAGTTCTTTTTTGGACACGAGGTTAAACGCTCTGTTCCTGAAGGCAACAAAATCATGTTCCGTTACATCTTTTGGGAATCCATTGGTGATTATGATATCACGGTATCCGTCATTATCGAAATCTACTACCAGCGGTGCCCAGCTCCAGTCTGTTTCAGCAATGCCTGCATAAAAAGCCACATCGCTAAAAACAGGATCTCCAATAAAATCGTTTTGCATAACACGGCGACCCTGGTTTATCTGTAATGTGTTACGAACGTACTGGTAATTATAATTGAACATATCGCTGTTTATGTAGGTCTGATAACTATTTGCATTCAACATCATTTTTTTTCTGTAGTTATCCTGAGGATCCATATCCAGTACCACTACATCTGCTAACCCGTCGTTATTGATATCGTTGATATCAATGCCCATTGCATTGGATGAAGTATGCTTGAAATAATCAGACAAATGTTCTGTGAAAGTACCATCATGATTATTTATCCAAAGAAGATCGTTTGGCAGATAATCATTTGTTACATAAATATCTTTCCAACCGTCACCATTGATATCGGCAATATTCACACCATGACCATACCCTTCTGTTCCGATCCCAGCATGTTTTGTTACGTCAGTAAATACAGGGTGTTTCAATGAATCATTCCAGTCATTACGGTATAATCGTCCCGAGCTAGGGAAAGAACCATCCGTTGTCAGTTTATGAAAATAATTGGGGATACTTGAATTCACAATCTCATTTACTACAAGATACATATCCAGATCGCCATCATTGTCGAAATCGAAAAATGCAGCCATGGTGGAATGAACCGTATCTGTAAATCCGTAGGCAGCGGCCATTTCTTTAAAATGAGGGATGCCTTTATCATCATTGCCCTGGTTGATATAAAGCAGATTTTTTCGTTGTTGCGGATCTTTTTTAATCGTTGCACAAACATATATATCGAGCCATCCATCGTTATTAATATCAACTACAGCAACACCACGGCACCATTTACCTTCACCATCCACGCCTGCGGCGGATGTAATATCTTCAAACTGAAGATTGCCCTTATTGAGATATAATTTATTGGAAACAAGATTGCCGGTAAAATAAATATCCTGCAATCCGTCATTATTAAAATCACCGATGCCAACGCCGCCACCATTGTAAACATTCGATATATCCAAAACATTTACGGAATCTGTTTCTTTTATTTCATTCACGAAATGTATACCGGAACGAGCGGATTCAACCTCTTCAAATAAGTGTTTATCATTTTTGCAGGAATTATTTAATACAATACAAACAACAAATAAAACCAGAGTGAACGTGCGAGACAAAAATTTCATAACAACAATATATTTCAGTATCAAAGTATGAAAAAATCAAATGCAGGGAAAAGAGATTTTGTTAAGACGTAAAAAGAATAAAGGGAGCAGGGAATAATTCCCGCTCCCTTTATTTATCAGGAAGAAAATCTAATTAATGTTAGTATCCAGGGTTCTGAGTAAGTACAGATGCCCCCTTTGTCGTGCTTTTATCAATTTGTGCCTGGGGAATCGGTAAAAATTCATTTTTCCCGATTGTGAAAGATGCCCCCACATCAAGAACATATCCACTAGCTACTTCACGAGCATAGATGCCATCGAGTTCTGTTTTGGCGATACCCCAACGGGATATGTCAAAGAAACGGTGACCTTCCATCGCCAATTCAAGTTTGCGCTCGAAATATAGTGCTTTCAAAGCTTCATCTTTGGAAGCGAAAGCAACAGTGTACAACCCTACCTTATAATTTGCTGCAGGTGTATTGGAGAACCCGTTTTGAGGTAGCGTATCAACAAGGTATTTGTGAACAAATCCTGTAGGATCCGATGCACGTGCGCGAACCTGGTTAATCAGCGTTTGGCCAGTTGCGTTATCCCCTGTTTGAATTGCGGCTTCGGCCCCCAGGAGAAGGACATCAGCATAACGGATCAGGTTTACATTGTTTGCTGTAAAGCCTGCTGTCCATCCTGATGCATCGGTAAGTATATTTTTCTGAGCTGCATAGAACATATTTTTAACTGGTTCGAATGGACCGGCAGAAGCCTGGTTACGTACCCAGTTAGCACCCGCCATATTACCCCAATCCAGGAAAGGAATTCCGCGACGACCAGCGGTCCAGTCGAGACGTGAATCAATAGGGGTAGTTGTATCAGGAGTATATGCAGTATTTGAATTAACACCGTTGTCATTTTTCAAATTCGAGTTATTATAACTGCCATCCAGGAGAGGTAAGCCGGTGACTGCATCTACTTTAAATGCATTTACAAGACTGAATGATGGCTGGAAAAATCCACAGCAACCTGTTTGTCCACCATAAGGAAAGTTCAATCCATCACCCTGGTTTGAATTGGCACCACTGGCGCCGTCATTAACGGTCATTTCTGCGGCGAAAACAGATTCATCGCTATTTCTGTCTGCCGGGTTAAAATTATCCGCAAAATGAGCATTCAGTTTATATGGATGACCAGCTGTAGTTTTACCATTCACTAATATCGTATTAAACAGGGCCAATGCATCTGGAAATTTTCCCTCATAAATATATGTTTTCATGAGATAGCAGGCAGCGGCCCATTTGTTGGCGCGGCCGAGATCCGTTTGTGTTTCTGGCAAATTATTGTACGCATACATCAAATCCGTTTCGATATCAGACAATACATCATGATCATTCGGAATAAGGAAATTCGCGGCAGAATATGTTACGTTTTCGTCAATATAAGGAACTTTCCCAAACAATTTACGCAATTCAAAATGATAATGGGCACGTAAAAACCTAGCTTCAGCAGTTACCTGAATAGTATCAGCCGGAAGCAAATCTTTAGCGAGCCTCATAATCCGGATCGATTCATTAGCCCTCTGCACGCCATCATAACGTGCCTGCCAAACATCGTCAAGATATGCATTGGATGCATTTACGCCCCAGGTTTCAATTGGCGTGATCAGGTTTTGGTCACCAGGATCAGAACCCTTGTGCGCATCTCCACCTCCAACGCTACCATATACCCAGTTACTGGCGGCAGTGGCCCATGGGCCGTTGTTGCCTCCGGAACCACCGATACCATCAAGCAATGAATATGCCCCAACTAAAAGCGCTTCAACACCGGCCTTGGTAGACACGGTCTCCTGATTAAGGAATCCTGCAGGAGTGACCTCCAGGAATGACTTTGAGCAAGCCACTGCAACAGCAATCACTGTTGCCGACAATAAAATAATTCTATAATGTTTTATCCTTTTCATAATTATGAAAATTTAACTAGTTTAAATATTAAAATCCAAGACTTACCCCAATATTGAATGTCTTTGCTGGTGGGTAGTTACCATAATCAACGCCGAAGCTTGATTGATAATATTGCCTGGTTCCGTCCTGATTTAAATTACCCCTGTTATTACTTCCATTTGTAGCAATTTCCGGATCCAAACCTGTTTATTTTGTAATTGTGAACAGGTTTGCAGCCTGAACATAAATGCGTGCTCTGTCAATCCCTACTTTTTTCAGCATGACGGGTGCGAAATTAAAGCCAATCTGCATTTGTTTACAACGGAAGAAAGAGCCATTTTCCATATAGAAATCGTTGATTACTGCATTGGTGCTGAAATAAGATGCATTTTCAACAATCGGGTATTTTGCGTTTGGCCTGCTTGGAAGCCATGAATCAGTTAGCAACGCTGCGCTTTTTGCATTCTGGAACTGAGGATAAAAGTCCTGGAAATAACGGGTATAGTTCAGGATCTTGTTTCCGCTGGAACCATAGAACGTTGTTGAGAAATCGAACATTTTGTATGTTACACTCAGATTAATTCCGTAAGTGAATTTTGGATTCGGATCGCCAAAAAACTCCTGGTCATTTTGATCAATCTTTCCATCATGGTTCGCATCGGCGTACTTAAAGCGGCCCGGAGCTGCATCAGTTTCAACTGGTGATTTGGCAACATCATCAGCACTTTGATAAATTCCTATGATGTGATAGCCATAAAATGAACCTACCGGATGCCCTGCCTGATCTCTTACCTGTGGACCAGTATTATGTGTATTTGCTTCAGTGAAGAATCCTGCTGTGCCTGGTATTCTTACAACTGTATTTTTGTAAGATGTGAAGTTAACACCGATATTGAAAGAAAGATCGCTGTTGACTCTGCCATGATAAGCAACACTTGCGTCAATACCTGTATTTTTAATATCACCGATATTTACGTTTGGCGGCGCTGCTCCTCCAACAACTGCAGGTGGCTGATCCTGGAACAATAAATCATTAATCTTTTTCTGATATACTTCGAATGTAACATCTAGTTTATTGTGCAGGATCGTTGCATCAAAACCTATGTTGGAAATAAGATCACTTTCCCATTTGCTGTTAGGATTCGCGTATGTTGCATATGAAAATCCCTGGGTAACGCTTGAGGCGGAACCACCAATTCCATAGTAGGTAGAACCTATACCTGCGCTATATGTAGTAAATGAATTCAGACCACCTGTATTACTGATCGATCCCAGTACGCCATAACTCGCACGAAGCTTCAAGCTGTTAAGCCAGGTTATGTTTTTCATAAACGATTCCTGAGATATCTGCCAACCAGCAGATGCTGATCCGAAATTAGCCTTTCTGTTTTTTTCCGACACAACGGATGATTGGTCCTGACGTCCGTTCAAGCCAAGGAAAAACTTATCATTGAAGGCATAGTCAATCCTTGCCAACAAAGAGTAAAGCGTGGATTTGTTGAAGAAACTATAGCTGGACTGGCCCGTTGCACTACCGGAAGTAAGAGTGAGGTAGTTCGGATCATCGGTGAAATAACCAAGTTTAGTTCCACCCATTTCCCTTTGTCTAAAACCAGCAGATTCTACTCCTACCAACACTTTAACGTTATGCTTTTCAGCAAAAGTGTTGTTATAGGCTGCTGTGTTTGTCCAGGTCCAGTTAGAGACATGACCCGCATATTCATTATAAGAATTGTTCGTGTTATTTTCAGCATTTTCATAAGTATGATAACCATGAGAAAAACCAGAATAGTTATCAATATTTCCTCCGAAGCTTGTGCGAACAGTAATATGTCTGAGCAAATCTACTTCTGCCCAAACATTGCCCACGATGTCCCAATTATAATTCTTATCACCGCCAGCCCTGGTTCTGGAAGCATAAGGGCTGCTTGAGTTACCTAATTCTTTGCCTGAATTACCTGCAAAATTACCCTTGACATCTAATACCGGAATGATTGGTTGCATCCATGCAGTTGTATTTACTTCATTGCCTTCGACGTTGTTGGTGATGCGGGGATTTTCCTTATAGAATAAATATATATTCTCTCCAACGCGCACATGATCTTTTACATTGAAAGTTGTATTGGCTCTCGCAGCATATCTTTTCAAACTTGTGTTCAGCAATATACCCTGTTGATTAAAGTAGTTTACTGAGAACAGGTAGTTTGATTTTTCACTGCCGCCACTTGCAGTAACAGTATGACTCTGGATCGGAGCTGGTTTAAACACAGCGTGGAACCAGTCTGTACCAGATTTGTTGGCTTTAACAATATTGTAAATCGCACCTTTACTGTAATCGGTGTTATATTTTGACAAGTCAACGGCAGGATCGTCAGCCAACACACCGGAAGCAGGACCTGCTAATATATAATCAGGTAACCTGGGGGCGAGGCCCGTACCATATTGCGCCGAGGTAACACATCCGGGACAGGGAACGCCTGAAGCGGTTGTATCGAGGATCACCTGTCCGGAATTCTTGGCAGCCAGCCAATAGAGATCAGCCATTTGCTGAGAATTAGCTTTTTTCCAAACATTGCCTTGAGGAACGCGTTGGGTACCGTAATAGGCATCATACGTAATAACCGCTTTACCGCTCTTGCCTCTTTTTGTTGTAATGAGGATAACGCCAGCGGATCCGCGAGCTCCATAAATAGCGGCCTGTCCATCTTTTATTATCTGGACTGACTCGATATCATTTGCACTTAAGTCATGGAGCATGGTCAAATCACCAGGAGCTGATGGAACTCCGTCAACAACGATCAATGGGTTGCTTCCTCCGAAAGAGGTAAAACCACGGATCATTACGTTACTATTATCGCCAGGATTTCCTGAGCTGATAATCGTTACTCCTGAAGCCTGACCTTGCAACATTTGTTCAGGTGTACCAGCCGGGATACTTTTCATATCCTTCACATTTACCACAGCAACAGAGCCTGTGATTTCTTTTTTTCTCTGGGCAGTGTACCCTGTCACCACCACATCGTTCAACGATGTTGCGGAAAGAGAAAGAACAACATCACCAATGGATGCTCGTCCCGAAACAGGGATTTGCAGTGCTTCGAATCCGACCACTGTGACAATTAAAGTTCCGATTTCTTTTGATGAAGAGATGGAAAAGGATCCATCTGTACCGGTTTGGGTGGCAACCTTCGTCCCTTTAATCTGAATGGTTGCACCAACGATCGGCTGTTTGTCTGCATTACTGATTACTCTACCAGTAACTGATTTTTGAGCGAGCAGGCTGCTGCTCAAAAGCAAAAAAAGTACTGTGCAGCACCAGCTGGCAAGTACGTTAGTTTTGAATGGCATAAGCAGGATAGTTGTTTGAAATGATTAAAAACAATTAAAAAACAGTGTGAATTTACAATTAAACTGAAATAAAAATAATATTTTTTTAACATTTTCTTTGCACCATGGCCTAAATTATTAATGTGTACAATGAACACATTGTCTTCTTTTTCGTCAAAACAGTAAGCGGATCTGCTTCTGATAATAAAAATAATTTCTTCATGAGTTAAATAAAAAAACCCCCTGCGTTCGCAAGGAGTTGTCGATTATTTCTATGTATTTATTGATTAGGTAGCCCAGGCTTTGTCGCCCTTTTTGTAAGGAACACATCCTTCATATCTCCCCGGCACAGCAACATAACGGAGAGCCTTAGTCGCACCGACTTCCGAAGTAAAATAGCCCCACAATGTCAGTTCCTTCATCATGCGGAAATAATGTGAGGGATCATCAGGTTTTTTCTTGCTCATATATTCCTTTTGCTCTTTATCCAATTCAACCAGGAGGTCATGCCTTTCCTGCGGACTGCTATCCAGGAATGATTTGCTGCTTTTCTTTTTAGAAGCATCATCTAACTTTTTCATACCCTCGGTGAATATTTTCTGATCTTTCTCTTCGTAACAATCTGTAACGATTGTTTTCATAAACAGGCCGATCTTTGCTTCCTTGGCTCCGGGTGTAGTTGTTGCAGGAATGATGGTTTCACCAACCTCATCGAGGAAAGCAATATCATCAGTTGAAAAATTAACACCTGCCGCCCCGATTTTTTTGTCGTTGCTGGTGCAACCAGATAAAAAAGCTTCTGCTCCTATGATGGTACCGCCCAACAACAGCGCCACACTGGATAATGCATCTCTTCTGTTCATATAAATAAATGTTTATTATCCCGATTCCACAATCCGGTGGAATTCCAGGGAGTGGTTATAAAATTAAAGTTGCTATTTTTTTAGAACTATTCAAAACGTTTTTTTATTTCTGACAAAAATTCTGTTTTGCTGCATAGATTGTACTGGCATCGCTTCCGGGTTTATTCGCCTCAAAATCCACACATCCGCATATTAGCAAATTCGCATATCATAAATTTCCTTTCTTCAGCTCCTCTATTGCATGATTTGCGGCCCTTGCTGTAAATGCCATATACAAAATCGAAGGACTTCCATATCCTGTGCTGGTCATACAGGCTCCATCAGTTACAAAAACATTTTTACAGTTATGAAACTGATTCCATTTGTTCAATAACGAAGTTTTGGAATCCTTACCCATCCGGCAACCACCCATTTCATGGATATCTCTTCCCGGGGGCCAATGATTGTCGTGCTGCTCAATATTCCTGATTCCAATATTGTCAAATAGCTCTCCGCTCTGTAACAAAAAATCTTTTACCAATTTTTCATCATTATCATCATAGCCCACATTGGTAACAAGCAAGGGTATACCCCACTGATCTTTTTTATCCTTACTCAATGCAACATGATTCGTTTCTTTTGGAATCGTTTCTCCTTGTATATACATATACATATGCCAACCACCTGCTTCCGACATGGCCTCCTTATATGCCGCACCGATTTGTTCAGGAGATTGATCTGCCGCTCCTTTGTCACGCCATGCACCCATAAAAGCCATATAACCGCCTACAAAATCAGTATCCTGTTTATGCAGGTTCCTGAAATTGGTCATCATGCACTCAGCCGTTCTCCGGCCATAATAATATTTGTCTTCGAATCCTTCCACAGCACCGTTGGTTGATCCGCGATAATTCTGAAAACAAACATATTTACCAAGTAATCCATTATCATTTCCAAAACCATTTGGAAACCGGTTGGATGTTGAATTCAAAAGAATAAGATTGCTGTTTAGCGCCGATGCATTCAGAAAAATTATTTTTGAAAAATAATCTATACTTTGTTTTGTATTCGTATCGACGATCCGGACTCCGACAGCCTTCCCTTTTTTTTCATCATAAATAACAGAATGAACAACGGAAAATGGCCTGATGGTTAAATTTCCTGTTCTTTGTGCCCATGGCAATGTAGATGATACGGAACTGAAATAGCCACCGAAAGGACAACCGCGCATACACAAATCTCTTGCCTGGCATTTTGCTCTTCCCTGCTGCAGATGGATATCAGCAGGCTGCGTTAACTGCGCCCATCTTCCCTGTATCATAAAGCGATCCCTGTACTTCGATTTTATTTTTTGCTGCATTTCTTTTTCGACACAATTAAAATCAAAAGGTGGAAGATATTCTCCATCCGGCATTGTTTCCAATCCATCACGGTTACCACATATCCCGGCAAATATTTCTGCATGCGAATACCACGGCGCAATTTCATCATATGAAACCGGCCATTCTATACCATAACCATAACGTGCAGGTGCAGTAAATTCAAAATGGCTCCATCGTGGACATGCCCGGCCCCAGATCAACGATTTGCCACCGACCTGGTAACCCCGTATCCATTCAAAAGGTTTTTCCTGCACATAAGGATGATCGTTATCTTTTATAAAAAAATGCGCAGTACTCTCGTCGAAACCCGCAGCTTCGGTTATCAAAGGATTTGCCTTCACGAAACTTCCCGGCATTTTACCGCGATGAGGAAAATCCCATGGATTCATATTCGCAGTAGGATAATCTTTCAGATGCTCCACATTCCTGCCTCTTTCCAATACAAGTGTTTTCAATCCATGCCCGCACAATTCTTTTGCGGCCCAACCACCACTGATACCGGAACCGATTACAATCGCATCAAAAGTATTTTGTGCAGTCGCTTTGTTGTTAATATGTAATGTATCGTTTGGCAAATTCTGAACTTCTGATTTATTCTGATTAAACTGATTTTTATTGGTTAGTGGCTAGTGGGAAGTAGCGAGTGGGAAAATTACCCGCTACTTCCCACTAGCCACTAGCTTTTACAAATTTTGTTTCTTCAATTCTTCCACCGCATGATTTGCCGCTCTTGCTGTGATAGCCATAAACGTTAGCGAAGGGTTCTGATTCCCGACTGAAGTCATGCAAGCTCCATCTGTCACAAATACATTACGGCAACTATGCAGTTGATTCCATTTGTTGAGCATAGAAGTTTTTGGATCTTTCCCCATTCTCACCCCACCCATTTCATGAATATCGAGGCCAGGTGCCTGCTTGCTGTCGCGCTGTGTAATATTTTTACAACCTGCTTTCTCCAGCATTTCAGCACCCTGGTTCAAAAAATCTTTTATTATTTTTTCATCGTTATCATCATAGCCCACCGAAGTGATCAGTTGCGGAATATCCCAGGCATCTTTGAGATCCTTGCTGAGCCGGACATGATTTTCATGTTTGGGAATTGTTTCTCCCTGCATACCCATGCTCAACCCCCAACCACCTACTTCAGTCACTGATTCTTTAAAAGCGTCACCTAATCCATCTTTCCAGAGCCCGGCTCCCCATCCCGAACGTGATGCGCCGAAATACGCAAGATATCCGCGCAAAAAATCTGTTTCCTGCTTAAAGACATTTCTGAATGAAGGAATAAATGCTTCAGTAGGCCTGCGGCCATAATAATAGCCGTCTTCGAAACCTTCATAAGTTGCATTTATACTTCCACGGTAGTTATGAAAAGCGACAAACCGTCCAAGCAGGTCATTGTCATTTCCAAGTCCGTTGGGAAAACGTGAAGAAACGGAATTCAATAAAACAAGATTGGTATTCAGGCAGGCTGCATTTACAAAAATGATACGTGCAAAATATTCTGTTGTTATTTTAGTATGTGCATCAATGACACGAACACCGGAAGCCTTTTCCTTTTTTTCATCATATATAATGGAATGAACCACGGAATTGGGTTGAAGTGTAAGATTCCCGGTCTTTGCAGCCCATGGAATAGTGGATGAATTAGAACTGAAATAACCGCCAAATGGGCAACCGCGTTCGCAGAGGCTGCGCGCCTGGCACTGTCCACGCCCCTGCTGAATATGTATCTCATTGGGTTTTGTGAGATTTGCACAACGCCCGATGATTACGTGCCGGTCTGTATAATTTTCTTTTAGTTTTTGCCCGATATGTTTTTCGACGCAATTCAGTTCCCAGGGTGGAAGAAATTCGCCATCAGGAAGATTTGGAATACCATCTTTGTTGCCACTGATACCTGCAAATTTTTCAACATGACTGTACCATGGAGCAATATCCCCGTAACGTATAGGCCAGTCGACTGCAAATCCATCGCGTGCCGGCGCTTCAAATTCATATTGGCTCCAGCGTTGTGTTTGCCTTGCCCACAATAATGATTTGCCACCTACCTGGTAACCTCGTATCCAGTCAAACGGTTTTTCCTGCACATATGGATGCTCGTTATCTTTTACAAAAAAGTGAACCGTTGATTCACCGAAGGCATAACACCTGCTTACTATCGGATTATTTTTTGTGATATCCGCGGGCAGCTCCCCGCGATGCGCAAAATCCCATGGATTTTTAGTTGCAGTGGGATAATCTTTTAGATGAACTACATCTCTTCCTCTTTCCAATACCAGGGTTTTCAATCCATGTTCGCATAATTCTTTTGCGGCCCAGCCACCACTAATACCCGAGCCGATTACTATTGCATCATATGTATTTTGTGCTACTGCTTTGTTGTTGATATTGGTGGAATCGCCCAACTTCTGATTTTTTCTGATTGAAATGATTTATTATGATTTGGCTAGTGGTGAGTGGCTAGTGGCTAGTAGTTTTCCTACTAGCTACTAGCCATTCACCACTCGCTTTTAAATATTCTGTTTCTTCAACTCACTCACCGCGTGATCTGCAGCACGTGCAGTAAATGCCATATATGTCAGTGATGGATTCTGGCATGCTGCAGAGGCCATGAATGCGCCATCAGTTACAAATACATTTGGTGCATCCCATACCTGGTTCCATTTGTTGAGCACAGATGTTTTTCGATCTTTGCCCATACGCGCTGTGCCCATTTCATGAATACCGCGACCAAGATATGGATTGCTGTCACCACTTTGCACATTTTTCACTCCTGCAGCTTCCAGCATTTCAACTGCATCTTTCAACATGTCTTTACGCATCTTCAATTCATTTTCTTTCAATTCACAATCAAATGACAACACATTCAATCCCCATTTATCCTTTTTATTTTTATCGAGTGTTATTTTGTTTTCATGATAAGGAAGTGTTTCACCAAAGCCGCCCATGCCGACGGACCAAACGCCTGGTTCTGTCAATGCTTCTTTGAATTCGCCTCCGATACTGTATTCGGCAACATCATGCCCCCATCCTTCCCGGCCGGCGCCACCCTGGTAACCAAAACCACGGAGATAATCTCTCTTGTCTCCGAAGAAATTCCTGTATCGTGGAATGTAAACACCATTGGCGCGACGGCCATAAGTATATTTATCAAGGTATCCTTCCGCTGTTCCGCCTGCATATACTCCCAGGTGATGATCCATTACATTATGTCCCAATTCACCACTGCTGCTGCCCAGGCCATCGGGCCATATATCAGTTGCAGAGTTCATCAGTATCCATGCGCTGTTTAATGAAGAAGCATTTAAAAAAATAATTTTTGCGTTATAAGTGTAGGTTTTATTCGTTTCTGCATCCAATACTTCCACACCTGTTGCTCTTTTCTTATCCTTATCGTATAAAATTTTTGTAACGATTGCCCATGGCCGGAGTGTGAGGTTACCCGTTTTCATAGCCGCAGGCAACGTAACAGATTGGGTGCTGAAATATCCGCCAAAAGGACAACCGAACCAGCACTTATCACGATACATGCATTGTCTTCCGTTTAATGGTATGGTAGCATGCGCACAACGGCCGATGATCATCTTGCGCATTCCTTTATAATGTTCTTTGATTCTTGCAGACACATCTTTCTCGACGCAATTCATTTCCATCGGAGGAAGAAAATGACTATCCGGTAATTCAGGAAGACCTTCTTTGGATCCGCTCACTCCTGCAAATTTTTCAACATATTCATACCATGGTTCGATATCCTTGTACCGAACCGGCCAATCAACGCCAATGCCTTGTTTCCCATTTTCTTCAAAATACAAATCACTCCATCGATAGCTTTGACGTCCCCAAAGCAATGAACGCCCTCCTACATGATATCCTCTGAACCAATCGAAACGTTTTACTTCCGTATAAGGAGAATCCTTATCACTGGCCCACCAGTCGAGATTTCTCTCATTGAGCGGATAATCTCTTTTCAGTGCAGGATAATCTTTTGTCATTTGAGTGGTCCGCTCACCCCGATGCGGATAATCCCATGATTCTTTGCTGGCTTCTTTGTAATCTTTAATATGCTCGATATTTTTTCCGCGTTCAAGCATAATTGTTTTCAGACCTTTTTCTGTTAATTCTTTCGCAGCCCAGCCACCACTGATTCCTGAACCGATTACGATTGCATCAAATGTATTATCTGCCATGAACTTCTGATTTTTTCTGATTAAAATGATTTATTATTAATTGGCGAGTGGTGAATGGCTAGTAGCTAGTAGGAAAACCACTCGCCATTCACCACTCGCTTTTAAATATTCCGTTTCTTCAACTCGCTCACTGCATGATCCGCAGCGCGTGCAGTAAATGCCATATAAGAAAGAGAAGGATTTACACAAGCTGCCGATACCATGAATGAACCATCGGTTACAAAAACATTTGGCGCGTCCCATACCTGGTTCCATTTGTTCAGCACGGATGTTTTTGGATCCTTGCCCATGCGTGCAGAACCCATTTCATGGATGCCTCTTCCCAGCGTGCCATCTCCTTCACGTCCTTTCACATTTTTGACACCTGCTTTCTCCAGCATTTCAATGGCATCGTCCTTCATATCCTTACGCATCTTTTTTTCATTGTCTTTATATTCCACATCGATAGCGAGTACATTCAATCCCCATTTGTCCTTTGTATTCTTATCGAGTGATAATTTATTTTCGTGGTAAGGTAATGTTTCGCCGAAACCACCCAGGCCCATCGTCCAATGACCCGGTTCTGTCAATGCTTCTTTCAGATCTGCACCGATAGATAATTCTTCCGCGGAGCGGTTATATCCCTGTCGTCCGCCACCACCCTGGTAACCGAACCCACGGAGGTAATCTCTTTTATCGCCGAATAAATTCCTGTAACGGGGAACATAAATACCATTCGCCCTGCGGCCGAAATAATATTTGTCTTCATAACCCTCAACAGTACCCGAAGCCCCAACGCCGAGGTGATGGTCCATGATATTATGCCCCAGTTCACCGCTGCTGCTTCCGAGTCCATCGGGCCAGATATCTGTTGCGGAATTCATCAATATCCATGCACTGTTCAGCGTGGATGCATTGAGGAAAATTATCTTTGCATTATAAACATATGTTTTGTTTGTTTCTCCATCCAGTACTTCCACACCGGTTGCTCTCTTCTTATTTTTATCGTATAAAATTTTTGTAACGATTGCCCATGGCCGAAGTGTGAGATTACCTGTTTTCATTGCTGCAGGCAAAGTAGAAGATTGTGTACTGAAATAAGCGCCGAATGGACACCCAAGCCAGCATTTATTCCTGAACTGGCAATTGGTTCTGCCCTCATGCGGTACCGTTAGATTAGCTGTACGGCCAATAACGAGCGCGCGTTTTCCTCCATAAATTTCTTTTATTCTTGCGGAAATATCTTTTTCCACACAGGTCATATCCATTGGAGGAAGAAACTGCCCGTCTGGCAATTGTGGCAAGCCGTCCCTGTTGCCGCTGATTCCTGCAAATTTCTCCGCATAGTCATACCAGGGAGCAATCTCTTTATAACGAACCGGCCAGTCAACAGCAATACCATCTTTCGCATTGGCTTCAAAATCAAAATCACTCCAGCGGTAACTTTGCCTTCCCCACATCAATGAACGACCGCCGACATGATAACCCCTGAACCAGTCGAATCTTTTGATTTCCGTATAAGGACTCTCCTTATCATTCACCCAATAATCCAGGTTGGATTCATTCAAAGGATAATCTCTCTTTAAAACAGGATAATCTTTTTTCATTTCCTGTGTAGCCCTGTTGTGATGCGGATAATTCCAGGCTTCTTTGTTTGCATTGACATAGTCCTTGACATGCTCAATATTGCGGCCACGCTCGAGCATAATCGTTTTCAATCCTTTTTCACATAATTCTTTTGCGGCCCAACCACCGCTGATTCCTGAACCAATTACAATTGCATCATATGTATTTTCAGCCATGAACTTCTGATTTATTCTGATTAAATTGATTTTGTACTGATTTTTTTCTTCAAAGGAATTACAGACCTTTACCGATCATTATATTCCCTTCAACATCTCAACATCTCAACATCTCAACATCTCAACATCTCACACATCACATATCTCGACTCCCTTTCTCAAAGAAGCAATTTTATCTTTTCCTGCGGGAATAAATTCCTGTGCCACATATCCCTTGAATCCTGTTTCAATAATTGCTTTCATGATGGCGGGATAATATAATTCCTGTGATTCATCAATTTCATGTCTGCCCGGAACACCACCTGTATGATAGTGCGCAATATACTGATGATTATCCCGGATGGTGCGGATCACATCACCCTCATCGATCTGCATGTGATAAATATCATAAAGGAGTTTGAATTTTTCCGATCCCAGTCTTTTACATAATTCAACACCCCATGGAGTTTTATCACACATATAATCCTTATGATCAACTTTACTGTTGAGTAATTCCATTTGTATTGTAATACCACTCTTTTCTGCCAATGGCAATACTTTTTGTAATCCTTCTATGCAATTCTTCAATCCTGTTTCATCGTCCATCCCATTGCGGCTGCCACTAAAACAAATGACATCTGTATAACCGGCTTTCACCATCAAAGGAATTACTTCTGAATAATCTTTTATCAGTTGTTCATGATATGTTTTGTTATTCCAGCCATTGGTTAAGCTAACCTGTCCGCCATGATAACACATAGAACTATAAATTCCATATTTCTGTATCATGGGCCAGTCTTTGGGGCCCAGCAAATCAATGGCATTGAACCCGATTTCTTTTACCGTTTTGCAAAGTTCCTCAACTGAAAGAAAGTTGTAGGTCCACTGGCAAACGGAATGATTGATGTTTCCTTTAAATATCAATTTTTTTTCTGGTTTATCTGTTGTGGAAAAAGATGACAGCATATTGGTTCCTCCTACCAGGGCTGCTGATCCTGCAACAAAATTTTTGATAACAGTACGGCGAGAAGATTTTCCAGGCATGGTAAAAAAGTTAAAAAAAGTAAATTACTAAATGAATCGATACCAGTTGTCAATTATTTGATGGCAAGACAAATAAAATTAACAAACGGTTGAATAAAAACATTACTGTACTATGCAGGGGTGGTTGCTGCCTTATGTGCTGCATAAAATTTACGTCGTGAAATATAAATTAATATGAACACTACAAAAAGTATTGCGGGCATGATTGCCACTTTCATAAAAGTATTTGAGCTCGCAACATTGTTGGCGTCATTGGCAGCAATACCAGTATCGATAGCTGCCTGCTTAAATCCATCAAACCACCTCCCCATTATTGGTAATATAAAAGCCACCGAAAGCATACCGCCACCACCCATTAAGGATAGGCCCAACGCACCCGTGTTTGGAAGATATTCTGACACAAAGCCAAGCATCGTGGGCCAAAAAAAGCAAATGCCAACTGCAAAAACAAAAGCCGCACCAAAAGCCGCGTTCCCGCTTGCCTTGCTTAATAATACCAGGCCTATTGCAGCGAATAATGCCGAAAAAATTAACATGCCGTTTGGGTTCAATTTATGCACAACGGGTCCGGCGAAAGCTCTTCCCAGGGCCATCACACCATTGATCAGCACTAACACAAGAATTCCGGAAACACCCGCATTCTCAAGAAATCCCGGCAACCATTGATTTGTACCAAGCTCAGTAGCAGCGGTCAGAAACATACAGGCAAGCATTACAAGAAACAATGGGTTTAAACAGGATGCAAACATTTTACCTGTGCTGACACCTTTTGTTACTCTTTCAGTTTGCGGGAAGGATAAACTAAAAAATAAATAACCATAAATAATTGCGGGTATAAACAAGATGGCAATCATAATATGCCAGTCTACTTTAAGAATATCCAATAAAAGATATGACACCAGTCCACCGATCACAATGCCACCCGGGAACCACACATGGAAACGATTTAACATGGTAGTTTTATTATCCGGGTAAAGTGTTACGGTCAGCGGATTACATGCAGCTTCAACCATTCCATTTCCTACCCCGATGCAAACCGTTCCGATAAATAACATGGTTGCATCTTTGGCAAGAAGATAAATTATAACACCGGCGATATGCCCGATAAAAGCAAAGACGAGCAAACGTTTCATTCCAAGCACATCGCAAAGTGGTCCGCCAAAAATCATGGCCAGCGTAAATCCCCAAAAAGCTGGACTGAATATCCAACCAAGTTCTTCTTTGCTAAGATGAAAGGTTGGACCCCAAACACCTTCAAGTGAAGCACGAAAGGCAAATGTCATGGCCGTAAAGATTAATGCAATACGGCTTGCAAGAAAAAGTTTGTCGCGATGAATAGTTGATGACATGGCAAGTCAAGTTTAAGTGGTATACTAATCGTAGTAATTATAATTAAAATTTATTACAGAGCCTGATTGAAGCAACGTAAATTTACTGCCCGTTGATCAATAATCAATTTTAATAAATAGATTCGTAAATGTAATTTTTTATTTTAAAATAAAAAATGAAAACAACTGTTAGAATGACAATTTTTGCAGGATAGTATTAAAATTTATTAAAATTGCACCAAAGAAACGTATATAAAACGCAACAATTATGAACAGAAAATTAAGAATGGGAATGGTTGGCGGAGGCAAAGATGCCTTTATTGGCGCCATTCATCGCATTGCTGCTAATATGGATGGCCTTGTTGAACTGGTATGTGGTGCGTTAAGCATCAATCCGGCGATAGCAGAAGATTCGGGTCATTCACTTTTTCTTTCCAAAGACAGGATTTATATGAATTTTGAAGAGATGATGGAAAAGGAAAGTAAAATGCCCGTAGAAAAAAGATTGGATTTTGTGACGATCGTTACGCCAAACTTTGCACACTTCGCGCCTGCAATGCTTGCACTGGACAAAGGTTTCAATGTGGTTATTGAAAAACCCATTGCATTTAGTATTGACGAAGCGCGTCAGCTGAAGAAAAAAGTAGAAGAAACAGGATTGACTTTATGCCTTACGCATACTTATTCCGGTTATCCCATGGTGAAGCAGGCAAAGCAAATGGTGCAGGGCGGCGTGCTGGGAAAAGTCAGGAAAGTATGGGTTGAATATCCCCAGGGATGGTTGAGTAAATTAACGGAGCGCGAAGGCAACGCCCAGGCTGCGTGGAGAACAGATCCAAAAAAATCGGGAAAAAGTGGATGCATGGGTGATATCGGAACACATGCGGCCCATCTTGCAGAATATATAACAGGATTAAAGATCACACATCTTTGCGCGGATCTCAATATAATGGTTGAAGGGAGAGCATTGGATGATGACGGGAACGTTTTATTAAAATTTGATAATGGCGCGGCCGGCGTGCTCATGGCATCGCAGGTTGCAGCCGGAGAAGAAAATGCATTAAAAATCCGCATCTATGGAGAAAAGGGCGGCATTGAATGGGCACAACAAGAACCAAATACGCTGCTTGTGAAATGGCTCGATCAGCCAACACAGATTCTTCGCGCGGGCGTTGGATATAAAGACCCTCTTTCTGATTTTGCAAGACATAATTTCCGCACGCCCGGAGGTCATCCGGAAGGATACCTGGAAGCATTCGGAAATATCTACCGCAATTTTGCATTGACTCTCTCTGCAAAAATTGATGGTAAAGAACCGTCAAAAGAAATGTTTGATTTTCCCAAAGTTGATGAAGGCATCCGTGGCATGGCATTTATCGACAATGTGGTAAAAAGCGGTGCGAGCAAAGAAAAGTGGACCGCTTTTGAAATGTAGAATTATAAAAATTAATTTTTGACTCCTTTGCGCCTTTGCGTCTCCGCGCGATATTTTCACGCAAAGACGCGAAGGCGCAAAGTAAATTTTCTTTCAATGCGTACTATTAAAGGACCTGGAGTTTTTTTAGCTCAATTTCTCGGCGATGCTGCGCCATTCAATTCATTGCAATCTATCTGTAAATGGGCAAAGGGACTCGGCTTTGTTGGCGTACAAATTCCTTCCTGG
>Ga0137407_10000172_pt1 | contig 47770 bp, 54 predicted proteins | sample CZOMad2_2_16fung_FD_108410 | JGI IMG/M metagenome (GOLD analysis project Ga0137407, IMG submission 108410) | Vadose zone soil fungal communities from Angelo Coast Range Reserve, California, USA - CZOMad2_2_16fungal (Illumina Assembly) | ecosystem: Environmental > Terrestrial > Soil > Vadose... | reverse complement strand
GAGTTCAGAGACGCGCACGCTTCTCGGCGTTCCGCCGATCGCGTGCGCGAAAACCTGGAAAACCCCGTATCTTTAACCCAGGACTCCACTTCGATGCCGTACTAAATCGGGGGGCACGTCAGATCGGCCCGACCAGGTTTGGGTCGGCGACATCACCTATCTCAAAGTGGGTGCGATCTACCGATACCTGGCGGTCGTGATGGACAAGTACAGCCGCCGCGTCATTGGATGGGCGTGCAGAGCATGAACCGTCCAGGAAAGATCACCGACAACGCCTTCATCGAATCGTTCTTCCACTCCATGAAGGCCGACGTGTTTCATGGAAAGCGTTTCGAAGACGACGATAGCGTCAGGGCCGTGCTCAAGGATTACTTACCGTTCTACAACGGCGCTAGACTTCACTCATCACTCGACTACGTGTCGCCTGCGACGTTCGAACAGCAGGCTCGAAGAAAGGGGTGTCAATGAAATCGGGGGAAGATTCCACCTTCAGCTCGCTACGCTGCGCATGCGGCGTGGCAAAACGCGGACGTTAGCGCGCAGGCAAACCGCAGTGATACCCTAGGAATATGAGCGACGCCGACGTTGCTGAAATACTGAAGTTGCCGCCCGAGGAGCGAATGCGGCTTCTCGAGATTATCTGGGCGAGCCTTGCCTCGGAGGCGGGCTCCGTACCCTTGGGCGATGCTCATCGCGCGGTGATCAACGAACGTTTAGCCGAACACGAGCATAACCCTGATGACGTCGTTTCTCGAGACCAGGTACTGAACGAAGCCCGGCGACGGTAGTGGCTCTTCCCGTCGTTTACCGTCCGAAAGTCGGACGGGACCTCGCGGCCGGATTCGGGTATTACGACGGGCAAGGCGAGAGCCTCGGAGAACAGTTCCTCTCCGCAGTCAGTTCAGTCTTCGACGCCATTGAGCGTTATCCGGAAATGTTTGCCCGCGTCCACGGCGAAGTACGTCGAGCCCTTGTTTCGCGGTTCCCGTATGCTGTTTTCTACCGTATCGAGTCCAAGCGCGTGGTCGTGCTCACAGTCCTGCATACCGCTCGCGATCCGAAATTTTGGCCCCAACCGCGAAGGACCGCGCGCTAAGGGCCAGTTCCTGCGAATCCACGGTTGGCCCCGGGCGCGGTTCGCGGTACGGTTCCGCCATGTACCGCTGGATCTTTGCCCTCGCGTGCTGGGTCATCGGTGTCGCGCACGCTCAGGACTATCCCACCAAGCCGATCCGCCTGATCACGCCCGCGGCGCAGGGCGGAACGACCGATCTGCTGGCACGGCTCTTCGGCGCCAAGCTCACCGAACTCTTCAAGCAGCAGGTGATCGTCGATAACCGCGCCAGCGCCTCGGGCGTGATTGCCGGCGAGATCACGGCGAAGGCGCCGCCCGACGGCTACACGCTGCTCCTCGCCTATCACCAGCACACGATCAACGCGGCGCTGAATCCGAACCTGCCGTACCACCCGGTGAACGACTTCACGCCGATCACGCAGCTCACGCGCGCCGGACTCCTCCTCGTCGTGAATCCGGCGGCCCCGCCGAAGACGCTAAAGGAGTTCGTCGAGTGGACGAAGGCGCGCTCGGGCGAGCTGAACTACGGTTCCGCGGGGTTGGGCAGCGGCGGGCATCTCGCCGGCGAGCTCTACAAGCACATGACCGGCGTGAAGGCGCAGCACATTCCGTACAAGGGGACCGGCCCGGCCATCATCGATCTGATCGGCGGGCGCTATGACTTCAATTTCGCCGGCCTCGCCGGCGCGGTACCGCAGATGCGCGCGGGCAAGGTGCGCGGCCTGGCGGTGACGACGCCGCAGCGCATCCCGACGATGCCGGATGTTCCCGCGGTGGCGGAGGCGGTGCCGGGCTACGAAGTGGTCGGCTGGTACGGCGTCATCGGCCCGGCCGGCATGCCGCGGCCGATCGTGGCGCGGCTGCACGACGAGCTGGTGCGCGTTCTCGCGCAGCCCGACGTGCGCGAACGCGTCGTGAACGACGGCTCGGAGCCGGTCGGCAACGAGCCGCAGGCCTTCCGTGATTTCATGGCGGCCGATCTTGCGAAGTGGGCGCAGCTCGTCAAGGAGAGCGGCGCCAAGCTCGACTGAAAGGGGAAACGATGAAAACCAGCTTTGCAGCACTGGCAGTCTTTGCGTTCGCGGCGCCGGCGGCCGCGCAGACCACCACGATGAGCGAAGTGACGGTGTCGACCGATGCGGCGATCCAGATCGCGACCGCGGCCCTCGCGCAATGCCGGCAGGATGGTCAGAGGGTGACGGTCACGGTCGTCGATCACGCCGGGCGCGAGAAGGTGCGCGTGCGCGATGACGGCGCCGCGCCGCACACGGAAGTGCACAGCTTCCGCAAGGCCTACACGGCGGTCTCGTACAAGACGCCGTCTGGCGAATACGGCAAGCGTGTGAAGGAGCTCTCCAACCTCGGCCCGGTCCTCCTGCCCAACATCACCACCGCGGCGGGCGGAGTGCCGATCCTCGCCGGCGAGCGCGTGATCGGCGCGGTCGGCATCTCGGGCACGCCGGGCAGCGCCGGCGGCGGCGAGCACGACGCCAAGTGCGCCGCGGCGGGCATATCGAAAGTGAAGTTCTAGCTACGGTTAAGTTCTAGAGCTTGAAGATGCGCTGAGCGTTGCCGCCTCTGACTTTGTTTCTTATGTCAGAGGTCAGGGCGTCGACGCGCGACAGGCAGCCCACCATGTCGCCGATGGTGTGCGGGTAGTCGGAGCCGTAGAGCACATTCGTCTCGCCGCACACTTCGACCGCGAGGTTCACCACGCTCTGCTGGAACACCACCGTGTCGACGTAGATGCGCCGCATGTACTCGCTCGGCGGCTGTTTCGTCTTCGCCGAGGCCGCGGGGATGTTGTGCCAGCAGATATCGAGGCGGCCGACGAGGTAGGGCAGCGCGCCGCCGCCGTGCGAGGCGATCAGCTTCAGGCTCGGGAAGCGGTCGAAGAAGCCGTCGTAGATGCAGCGCGCCACCGCGAGCGAGGTGTCGAAGGTGAAGCCGATCGGCGCGGTGAGCTGGAACTCCTGCAGGCCGAGCTCGGCCGCGCCCGGCGGTGCGGTCGGGTGCACGAGCACCGGCAGCCCTCGGCGGTCGATCTCCTTCCAGATATTGGCGAACATCGGATCGGTCAGCGTCTTGCCGCCGATGTTGGCGAGCACCACCGCACCCACCGCGCCCGCGTCGCAGGCACGCTTCAATTCCTGGAGGGCCAATGCCTCGTGCTGCCAGGGCAGCGACGCGAACCAGCGGATGCGCGACGGCCAGCTCTTCTGCGCGCGCGCCATGTCGTCGTTCATGATGCGCGCCGCCTTGAGGCTCACTTCCGCGCTGCCCCAGAAGGCGTTGGGGCAGGTGAGCGAGGTGATGGCGATGTCGACGCGCGCCTGGTCCATGTTGGCGATGCGCGCTTCCCAGTCGAACATGTTCGGCACCGGCGTCATGAACGGCGCGCCGTCCATGTGGATCGCCTTCAGCCCGCCGCGCACTTCCTTCAGCCTGTAGCGCGGCCCGCCGTGCTGCTCGAGGAGCGAGAGCCACTCCTTCGTCAGCATGTGCGTGTGGACGTCGATGACTGGGTTCATGAATGGGTCAGAGCAATTTTCCTGAAACAAATGCTCCCACGCTCGTGCCCGTTTTGTTACTGGAAAATTGCTCTGACCCCTTTTTATGCGGGTCGCGGGGTCGACTGCCAGGCGGCCATCTGCCAGCCCTTCGGGCCTTTGATCCAGACGTTCGTGTAGGCGCTGTTCAGGGTCTTCGGCTTGCCCTCCGAAAGCAGCTCGATGCGTGCCTGCCGGGTGACCACGGCGCAGTCGCCGTGCACCTGGATGTTTTCCTTCGGTCGTTCGATCTTGCGGTACTGCCACTTTTTTGCGCGGATGCCGTCGAGGTAGGTCGCCTTGCCGTCGGCGCCGCCGTAGGAGGCGGCGTAGCGCTGGTCTTCGAGCTTGCGGATCGTCTCCTTATCCATCGGCGATGGAGTTCTCGAGGATGCCGACCTTGTCGATCTCGATCTCGACCTTGTCGCCCGGCTTCATCCAGACCGGCGGATTGCGGCGCGCGCCGACGCCGCCCGGCGTGCCGGTGACGAGCACGTCGCCCGGCACGAGCGTGGTCCACGCCGAGACGTACTCGATGATCTTCGGGATCTTGAAGATCATCTGCTCGGTGGTGGCGTGCTGCATGCGCTCGCCGTTCAGCCTGCACGAGAGCTCCATCTTCGTTCCCGGCGGGATCTCGTCCGCCGTCACCATCCACGGACCGAAGCCGCCGGTGTGCACGAAGTTCTTGCCCGCCGTCCACTGGATGGTGTGGCGCTGCCAGTCGCGCACCGAACCGTCGTTGTAGCAGCTGTAGCCGGCGATGTGGCTCCACGCATCCTTCTGCGAGATGCGCCGGCCAGCACTTCCGATGATCACCGCGATCTCGGCTTCGAAGTCCAAATTCTTCGATTCGCGCGGGCGGATGATCGGCTGCTTGTGCCCGACCTGCGACTCGGGCAGGCGGATGAAGATCGCGGGCTGCTCGGTGTTGTCGCGTCCGGTCTCGACCACGTGGTCCTGGTAGTTGAGCCCGACGCAGAGGATCCGGTCCGGGTTCGGGATCACCGGCAGCCAGGTGATGTCGGACTCCTTGTAGTCAGGCGCCTCGTTCGCGTGCTTCGCCGCCTCGGCGAAGGCGTTGCCGCCGATCAGCGCTTTCAGGTCGGCGAAGCGGTTGCCGATATAGCGCTTCAGGTCGACAATGCCTTTGCCGGTGACGATGCCGTAGCTAATTCCTTGAGCGGTCTTAAACGTAGCGAGTTTCATATATGACTCCAGCGTCTGTTCCAAAATTCGCGTTCAGCCACATGGGGATGTTCGTCGCAGATCTCGCGCGAATGCGGGATTTTTACACACGCGTCCTCGGTTTTACCGTCACCGACGAAGGCGACCTCGAAACAGCGCGCGGCATGCTGCAGTTTGTTTTCCTGAGCCGCGATCCTCGCGACCATCACCAGATCGTGCTCGCCACGGGCAAACCCGACCCGCTGCCGTTCAACCCCATCAACCAGATTTCATTCCGCATGGCGGAATTCAGCGGCCTGCGCGAGATGTACCGGCGCCTGGTCGACGAGAAGGTGAAGGAGCTCTATCCCGCGTCGCACGGCAACGCGCTGTCGGTCTACTTCCACGATCCCGAGAGCAACCGCATCGAGCTCTTCGTCGACACGCCCTGGTACGTGAAGCAGCCGCTGCGCGTGCCGCTGGACATGCGCATGCCGGATGACGAGCTCTGGGCCTGGGCCGAGCGCGAGGCGAAGAAGCTGCCGGGCTTCAAGCCGGTGGAGGAATGGCGCGCCGAGATCTCGCGCCGCATGAATTCCGGACAACCTCCTTAATTATTGGATCACCGCGATCGCGTTGATCTCGATCAGATAGTCCGGTGCAGTGAACTTGCTCACCTCGACCATCGTCGAGGCGGGCGCCGGCGCCTTGAAGTACTCGCGGCGCACCTGGTGGATGCTTTCGAAGTGCTCCATGTTGCGCCCGTAGACGTCGACGCGGCAGATGCCGTCGATCGTGCCGTCCGCGCGCCGCGCGGTCATGCCGGAGATAAAGATCAGCTTGCCCTTCGCCTCGATGGCGATCGCTTGAGAGAAATGGCCGGGCGTTGCCGGATCTTTTCCGGCTGGATTTGTTTCTTCGTCATTTGACGAGCGCCAATGCCTCGTCGGCGCTGAGGACGTCGCCGAACTGCTGGATGACGTTCTCGAGCGTGGCGCGATGCTCGTCGTCGGAGAGCGCCGCCGTGCAGTCGGAGAGCATCACCACCTTGTAATCCAGCATCATCGCGTCGCGTGCGGTGCATTCGCAGCACACGTTGGTCTTCGTGCCGGCGATGAGCAGGGTGTCGATATTTCTTTCCCGCAGGACGCCCGCCAGGGATGACGATTGCCCGATCAAGGCGCTGTAGCGGTTCTTCGTCACCTTCACATCGGAGGGCGCGACGTCCAGCTCGCGCCACGGCTTCTGCAGCTCGCTACCGGCCTCGAGCGCCTGTGCCGCGCGGGCGCGGTTGTCGGGCTTTACGAACACATCGAAGAAATTCGCCCAGTCGCCCGAGTTCTGGTGCAGCACCCAGATCACCGGCACGCCGCGCTTGCGCAGCTCGGCCGCGAGGCGGTTGAGAGTGGGGACGATCGCCCGCGCCCCAGGCACCTCGATCGGCGCGCCCGGTGCGACGAAGGCGTTCTGCATGTCGATCGCCAAGAGCGCCGTGCGCTCCGGGTCCAGGCGATCGTAAAGATGCAGGCGCCCACGGCGCGCGAGTACCCGGTCGATGATTTCCTGGCGGATCAGAACTTCTCCAGCCACGGCCGGAGGTCCACTTCGAACGCCCATGCCGAGCGGTGCTGGCGATAGATGGCCGTGTAGGTCTCCGCGATGGCGTCCGGATCGAGCATCCCATCCTGGCCCCGGCTGGCCGCGCGCGGGTCGCTCGACTTTCCGATGCCGCCGTCGATGACGAAATGCGCGACGTGGATGTTCTTCGGCCCGAACTCGCGCGCGAGGCTCTGCGCCAGGCCGCGCAGCGCGAATTTCCCCATCGCGAAGGGCGCCGACTCGGCGTAGCCCTTCACGCTCGCCGAGGCGCCGGTGAAGAAAAGCGCACCGCGCCCGGCCGGGACCATGCGCTTCAGCGCGGCTTGCGCGACCAGGTAGCCGCCATAAGCAGTGACCACCAGGGTCTTGTGCACTTCCAGCGGATCGAGCTGGAGGAACGGGCCGCGCACGCGGTAGCTGGGATTGAAGACGACGAGCTCGGGCGCATCGATCGCGGTGAAAAGCGCCTCGACCTGCCTGGGATCGGAGACGTCGCAGCTATGCAGCGCGGCCCTGGTCTCCTTCGCCAGGGCATCGAGCTTGCCGACATTGCGAGCCGCGAGCGCGACCCGCATGCCGGCTGCCGCGAACTTGCGCGCGAGCGATGCCGAAAGGCCGCTGCCGACGCCGACGATCAAGGCGAGCGGGTTAGGATTGCTCATGGAAAAGTTCACCTATGTTGCCATGCCGACGCGCGTGGTGTTCGGCGCGGGCAGCGTTTCGCAGCTCGCGGCGGAAGTCGAGCGCCTTGGGGCGAAGCGCGCGCTGCTCATCTCCACGCCCGGCCGCGCCGGGATGGTCCGCGTGCTCGCCAAGGGCCTGGGCGTCGCAGGATTGTTCGACCAGGCGGTGATGCACACGCCGATCGCCGCCGTCGAGGCGGCACGGGCGATGGCGAAATCCGTCGACGCCGACTGCTGCGTCGCGGTCGGCGGCGGCTCGACCATCGGTTTCGGCAAGGCGATTGCGCTGACCTCGTCGCTTCCGGTGGTGGCCGTGCCGACCACCTATTCGGGCTCCGAGATGACGAACATCTGGGGCATCTCCGAAGGCGGCGCCAAGAAGACCGGACGCGACGTGAAGGTGCTGCCCAAGGCCGTCATCTACGACCCGAGCCTCACGCTCGACCTGCCGCCGGGCACCTCCGCCGCGAGCGGCATGAACGCGATGGCGCATTGCGCCGAGGCGCTCTATGCGCACGACGGCAATCCGATCGTTTCGCTGATGGCGGAAGAGGGCATCCGTGCGCTCGCCGCGGCACTGCCCGCGGTGGTCGCGGCGCCGAAGGACCTCGAGGCGCGCACCTCCGCGCTCTATGGCGCCTGGCTCGCCGGCATGACGATCGCGACGACGGGGAATGGCCTGCACCACAAGCTGTGCCACGTGCTCGGCGGCTTCGGCCTGCCGCATGCCGAGACGCACTCGATCGTGCTGCCGCATGCACTGCGCTACAACAGCGTCGCCAGGGAGGCGACGCGGCGCATGGGCCGCGCGATGGGCGTGGAGGATGTGCCGAGCGGCATCTGGGAGCTCGAGCGGCGCATGGGCCTCGCCATGAAGCTCGCCGACATCGGCATGAAGGAAGGCGATATCGAGCGCGCGGCGCGCATCGCGGTGCAGGCGCCGTACCCCAATCCGCGCAAGGTCGAATACGAGCCGGTGCTCGAGCTGCTGCGCAACGCCTACGAGGGCCGGCGACCCGAGTAAGATTGTTGCGGGGGGTAGGGACACTTGGAACCATCCGAGCGGCTGGCGCAGCGCCTGTCGCGCGCGCAGGAGCGGTTCAGCGCCCGCGTAAGCGAATCGGCGAAGCCGAACGGCGCGCCGCTCGCGTTCGATCCGCTCGCCTTCTGGAACTACTCGGTCGATCTCGCGCAGCGCTCGATCCTCTTCTGGGACACGCTGCGCGAGCGCGGCAACAACTTCATCGCGCACGAGCGCGCCGGCAAGCCGCCGCTCCTGCACTTCGAGCACGAGACGGTGATGGACGGGCGCAAGTTCGCGCGCCCGGTGAACTACGCGCTGTTGCGCATGAAGCCGTTCACCGATTCCGGCAAGCGCCCCTACATCATCATCGACCCGCGCGCCGGGCACGGTCCCGGCATCGGCGCGTTCAAGGACGATTCGCAGGCGGCGCCGGTGCCGCATGTGCGTCCGCCGCGCGCGGTATAGTCGCCGCATGATCGCCGTCATCTTCGAGTTCACGCCCGTCGAGGGGCGTTTTGCCGACTACAAGGCCCTCGCGGAAGGTCTGGCCGAGGACGTCGCCCGGTCCGAAGGGTTCATCTCCATCGAGCGCTTCGAGAGCATCAGCACGAAGGGGAAATTCGTCTCGCTGTCTTTCTGGCGCGACGAGGAATCGGTGCGCAGGTGGCGCAACCTGCAGAAGCATCGCGAGGCGCAGAAAAAGGGCCGCGGCGGCATCTTCAAGTCCTACCGCCTGCGCATCGCAGCCGTGGCGCGCGACTACACGATGGACGAGCGCGCGCAGGCGCCGAAAGACTCTCTCATTTTCCATACCTCGGTGCACGGATAGACCACGCCTTCCTCTTCCGGCCCGGTGCCTGGAAGGCCGAGGGCGAGTACCGCGACGCAGCCGGGCAGGCGGCGCCGGTCACGGGCGAGACCACGGTCAGGCACGGCGAGGAAGTGTGGCGCTTCGAGGGCGTGCTGCGCGTGCGCGGACCGCGGCCGGCGCTGCAGCACAACCGCTACGAGATCGAGCCGATGCGTGCCGGCGCGCGCTCGACGCACTGGACCTCCAGCAATCCCGTGCTCGGCACGTTGCGCGGGCGCTTCGTGCTCGCCGGCGATTCGATCCTTTCGTTCTATTCCAGCCCCACCGGCCGCTACCACGGCTTCGAATGCCTGCAGCAGAAGGATGAGAACCGCTACAGCGTGCGCGGCGCGACGCTGGAGGAAGACAAGATCATCTCGAGCTGGGCGCTCGAGCTCACCGCAGCGGGGTAGCCGTCCCGGGGCCTTCGTCGATCACGAAGTCGGTCTTGCGCGTGCAGAAGGGCTGCTTGGCATCGCAGCACGGATGCGACAGGCGGCCGGTGAACGCGGCGTTCTTGCTGTAGTCCTGGCACTGTCCGCTCGGCTTGAAGAACAGATAGCGCTCGCCCGACACCGGCACCGGCAGGCCGGCGACCTCATCGGCCGAATTCTCCTGCGCGGCTCGCACCAGCTCGCCGCGCAGGAAGAGCGCGCCCGACACCTGCTCGCAGCTCTCCACCTTGACGGTGGCGCCATAGACCGGCGACTCGGCGCAGCGCATGGCGATCGGCTCGTTTTCTTTCGCGACCTCGGGGGCCGGGCTGGCGGCGATGGGCGCCGGCCGCAGTGCGCGCAAGGCATCGGCGTAGCTCGCGTCGAGCCCGACGACATTCGCGTCGTGGTTCGCGTTCAGCGCACCGAGCACGCGCGCGCCGACCGCCGGCCGCTCGACCTTGCAGCCTTCCCACAGATTGGCCGGCACCTCGAGCGTCAACGTCTCGACGCCGGCCGGCCCCTTGAACGCCTCGACCACGCGCAAGCTGAGCACGTCGTAGCGGCCGCGCTGCGTGACCCCGGTCACATCGGCGGCGACGAGCACGTTCGCCCACGCGTACCAGTCCTGCGGCTTGGAGTCGCGCGTCGAAAGGCAGGCGGCCTGCGCCGGGAGAAGGACGCAGCCAAGGAGGAGGGCAGCCAAAGCACGAAACATGCGAAAGCATAGAATGCACGCTGCGAACAAAAGAAAGCAAGGAGACGACATGGCCATCCGCCTTCTCATCGTTCTTCTAATCGCCACCGCGATCGCCGGCTGCTCGTCCTGGCGCAGCAAGCCGGCGCAGCCCGTCGCAAATACCGCGGCGGTTCCCGCTCAGGCGGCGCCGCCCGCCGCCTCGCAGTCGAGCAGCTACATGCAGGTTCCCGGCTCCTACGCGGTCGGCGGCGTGCCGCCGATGGAAGCCAACCGCGAGATCAACACGCAGGATTGCGGCCAGGAAGTCGACCTTACGGCGGGCAACCTGAACTGCCGCTAGCGCCTTAATTTAGCAAGATCCGGCATCGCGATCGGCCGCGCCGTCTCGAAGGCGCGCGCGGCGCGCAGCACCAGCGCATCCGCGTAGCGTGGTCCGACGAGGTGCAGGCCGACCGGCAGTCCCGCTTTCGTCACGCCGCACGGAATCGACGCCGCCGGCTGCTGCGTCAGGTTGAACGGGTAGGAGAACGGCGTCCAGTCGATCCAGCGCTCCTTGCCCGGCGGGCATTCCTGTCCCGCGTCGAACGCCGCCACGGCAAGCGTCGGCGTGACGAGCAGGTCGTAATCCCGATGGAAGAGATTCATGTGCGTGCCGAGCGCGCCGCGCTTCATCTGCGCATCGAGCAGCTCGCTCGCGGTGATCCTGGCGCCCTGCTCGGCGACTTCCAGCAGGCCGGGATCGACCAGCCTGCGCTTCTCGGCGGGCACGTTCTTCATCAGCGCTGCGGCCCCTGAGAACCAGTGCACGCGGAAGATCGCATCGGGGTCCTCGAATCCCGGATGCTTTTCTTCCACCTTGGCGCCGAGATCGGTGAACACGTCGAGCGCCTTGCGCACGATCGCCGCCACCTCGGCATCGACTCTGGCGTAGCCGAGGTCCGGCGAGAAGGCGATGCGCAGGTCGCGCACGCCGTGCTCGAGGCCGCTGCGCCAGTCGCGCGCCTCAAACGGCAGCGCGTGCCAGTCGCGCGCATCGGGCAGCGCGAGCACGTTCAGCATCAGCGCGGCGTCGGTCACGCTGCGCGTCATCGGCCCGACGTGCGCCACGGTGCCGAACGGGGAGAGCGGCCAGGCGGGCACGCGCCCGAACGAAGCCTTGATGCCGAAGAGGCCGGTGAAGCTGCACGGGATGCGGATCGAGCCGCCGCCGTCGGTGCCGACCGCGAGCGCTCCCATGCCCGATGCGAGCGCCGCCGCCGCGCCGCCCGACGAGCCGCCGGGTGTCTTCGCCGGATTCCACGGATTTCGGGTGATGCCGGTGAGCGCGCTGTCGGTGACGCCCTTCCAGCCGAACTCCGGCGTCGTGGTCTTGCCGACCAGCACCGCGCCGTGCTCTCGCAGGCGGGCAGTGGCCGGCGCATCGTCGTTCCACGGCCCCTTCGGGTCGACCGTCTTCGAGCCGCGCAGCGTCGGCCAGCCCTTCGTGAGGATGATGTCCTTGATCGAAACCGGCACGCCGTCGAGCAGCCCCTGCGGCTGACCCGACATCCAGCGCGCTTCCGATGCCCTCGCATCCCCGAGCGCATGGTCGGAGACCAGGTTGAAGGCGTTCAGGACCGGATTCAGCTTCTCGATCCGTGCCATCACCGCCTTCGTCACCTCTACCGGCGACAGCTCGTGTCTGCGGTAAGCGTCGAGAAGCTGTACTGCCGTCAGCCCACAGATATCGTTCGTCGTTGCTAATCCCCTCAGGGCTTGTCCGGCAACCGCGCTCGCACGGTAAGGGCGGGCCCGGAGGTTCCCTGGACGAGATCGACCTCCATAACCTCATGCTGTTCATCCAGTCGCGAGATGCGTGTACTTTCCGGTCGAATAACGTTTGCGCCGCGCGGAAACGCAACGGTCATCGTCCATAGGCGACTAAAATCGTCCAAGCTGTGCTTCTCAAGATGAAGCACGTAGCGGCCGTCGGATTCCGAACCGCCGTAGAGATAAACGAACCCGCCGGCGCACGCCGCTTGACGCATGGAGTCCATGCCGGGGAAATACGCCTTGTCGCCGATCAAGAACGGAGTGCGGACGCCGACGTAATAACGCCGGCGCTCTGGGCTGGCGCCATCCTCGGCAGCGGGGAAGCCTGTTCCCTCGGGACAGGACATGGCCGTAGCATTCCTCGCGATCGACGCGACCACGCCATGAGTGTGACGCACGTCTGTAGGAAATCGTATCCCCACGATATTCTCGAACGGCGCCACAGTAGAAAGCCCGAGCGATTGCATAAGCGCTTTGCGCGGCTGCTGGGATGGTTCCGGAAACGAATGGTAGTCGGGACAGTAGAACCGGTCCTGGTCGGTCGTCCAGCGCTGATCGAATGCGACCTGCTTGCCGTCCGTCGAAGCTAGAAGGAGCCGAATCCGCTCCGCGTATCCTGAAGACTCGCGAGCGACTATCAGTCTGGAAGGAAGCGGTTCCCGGGCTTGCGTGGCGACCAGTTGTAGACCGGTTCTGGTCCGCGCGACACTGTAATCGACGCTATCCATCCGCACGACGGGCACTCCCCATTCGAGGAGCTGTAAAGGTCCGGAGAATGGATACGGCGAGTAATTGCCGTGGTCGGGAAGTTGGAGCTCGAGCTGCGGCGCCAAGACGTACGCCGCGACAGGCTCCGCGACGGCGCAGATTGAGCCGCGCTTGAAAACGACGTGCTGGAGGCGCTGAGCCTCCAGCTCATTCGCTCGTATCCGGTCCAGCACGGCAAGGAATGACGACCCGCCGAGGAGCACCGCAAGCGCGATGCTCGCCGCAATGAATGTCGGTTGACGTTTCGCCCGCACGGCAACGCCATTCGTAGAGCCTCCCACCTCGCTGGCGCGATATGCAGACGCGAACAGCGTGGCGAGAATCGCCAAGAACCACAGGAGGGCGCCCACGCCGATGCCATAAATCGGCGTCGAGGCGCCGGCCTCGTTGAGAGGTAGCGAGTCGAATCGAAACGTATCCAGCGACACGAATGCCGCCAGGACGGGCAGCAGTGTGACTGTGCCCGTGCCGAGCAGCAGAAAGGCGAGTGCGAGCAAAAAGAAGACATTGGCGTACCAGGCGAAGTTCAAGGCAAGCGGCCCGAGCCAACCCATTGCTAGGATTTCAGCACCGCTCAGGCTGTGCTGCTCGTCATACGTTGCCAAACCGGTGAAGCAAAGCGATCCGATCCAAAGGAGCAACGCAACCGCGGCGAGTTTTCGGCTCACGGAAGAAACCGTTGGATAACGTGATCTTTACTTTTTGTTCTTGCGCTCACTCAGCGCCTTCGCGAGCGCCTTCTCCCGCCACATCGGCCAGGCGCGCTTGTAGTCCTGCACGGGCGCCGAGGCCTTCACTTCGGCGGCATCGAGGTAGGTGATCTTCTTCGACAGCATCATCGCCTGCATCTGCAACTGGGCGCTTTGCTCGAGGTAGATGCTGCGGCCGACGGCGCGCGCGATGTTCTCGCCGACGGTGACGGAGCCGTGCCCGCGCATGAGCGCCGCCGAGCTCTTGCCGAGCGTCTTGGCGAGCGCCGCGCCGAGCTTCGGCGTCTTGACGAGGAGATCGGTGCCTTTCTGGACCTTGCGAATCTCGAAGTTCGGCACGCCGTCGCCGATGAAGGAAGCCATGTGATAGATCGGCCGCATCGGCACGCCGGTGACGCTGAAGGGAATCACGGACGGCGAATGGTTGTGGACCACGGCCACGATTTCCGGACGCGCCTTGTAGATCTCGCCGTGGATGAAGCGCTCGCGCACCGACTCGCGCCCCTTGTCGTCCAGCGGATTGCTATCGAGGTCGTATTCCATGATGTCCTCGGCCTGCACGATCTGCGGCGCGAGCGAGCGGGCGATGTAATAGCGCTGCGGGTTGTCGGGCGAACGCATGCTGACGTGGCCGTAGGCGTCGATGACGCCGTGCTCGGCGAGGATGCGGTAAGCCGCTACGAGATCGTCGAAGTGGTTCATGTCAGTCCGCCTGGATTTTTGCCGCCTTCACCACCCGGGTCCACGAAGCGAGCTCGCGCTTCACGCGCGCGCCGAGCTGCTCGGGCGTGCCGCCGCCGGGCACGAGCCCCTGCTTTTCGATCACGTCCTTCACATCGGCCTCCTTCAAGAGCTCGTTCAACTGTCCGTTCAGTCGCGCGACGATCGCGTTGGGTGTTCCCGCCGGCGCAAACATCGCATACCAGGTCTCGACCTCGAGGTCGGGCATGCCGGCTTCCCTGAGCGTCGGCACGTCCGGGAAAGCCTCCGAGCGCCGCGCGCTCATCACGGCGAGCATGCGCAGCCTGCCCGAATGCACATGCGGCGCCACCGTCTGCAGCGCCGAGATCATCGCTTGCACATGGCCGCCCACCAGGTCGGAAATCGCGCCGGCCGCACCCTTGTACGGAACGTGCACGACGTCCATCCCGGTTTCGAGCTTGAGAAGCTCCATCGCGAGGTGCTGCGGACCGCCGTTGCCGGGCGACGAGTAATAGAGCTTGCCCGGCTGCGATTTCACCAGCGCGACGAATTCGCGCATGTTCTTCGCCGGCACTTGCGGATTCACGTAGACGCCGAGCGCGCCGGTGGCGAGGAGCGTCACCGGCTCGAAGTCCTTCACCGGATCGAACGGCGCCGGCTTGAGCGCTGGATTGGTGGTGAACGACGTCGCGGTCAGCAGCAGCGTGTAGCCGTCGGGCGCCGACTTGGCGGCTTCGGCCGCGCCGATGTTGCCGGTGGCGCCGGGACGGTTGTCGGTCACCGTCGCCACCTTCCAGCGCCCGGAGATCTTCGGCCCGAGCACGCGCGACAGGATGTCGGCGCCGGTGCCGGGCGTGTAGGGAACGATGACGTGGATCGGGCGGGACGGATAGTCCTGCGCCGCGGCCGTGCCCGCGCACACGAGAAACAGGGCCGCAAAGAATCGGATCATTCCCATATTATGGAAGCATGAGCGTGCAGCGGTTGGTACTGAACGACCCTCGGGCACAGCGTTTCGAAATCAACCGCGCCGCGCTGGTCGATGCCCGCATCTGGGAAGCCGAGCGCGAGAAGCTCTTCGAGCGCTGCTGGCTCTACGTCGGCCACGAATCCGAGGTGCGCAAGGCCGGCGACTTCCGCACGCGCACCATCTGCGGCCGGCCGATCCTCTTCTGCCGCGACAGCGCGGGCGAGCTGCGCGTTTTCTTCAACACCTGCCGCCACCGCGGCACCGTCGTCTGCCGCGAGGCGGAAGGCAATGCCGAGCGCTACACCTGCTTCTATCACGGCTGGACCTACGACCGCGACGGCAAGCTCTACGCCGTTCCGGGGCAGACCGCGTACCCGCCGAGCTTCGACAAATCGCAGCTCGGCCTGCAGCCGCCGCCCAGGGTGGATTCGTATCGCGGCTTCGTCTTCCTCAACTTCGACGCGAAGGCCGTGTCTCTGCGCGAGTACCTCGGGCGTGCCACGGAATACATCGACCTCGTGCTCGACCAATCGCCCTCCGGCCGCATGGAAGTGATCCACGGCACGCAGGAGTACGACATCCGCGCGAACTGGAAGCTGCTGGTCGAGAACAGCTACGACGACTATCACCTGCTCACGACGCACGCGACGTGGCTCGACTACCTGAAGAGCTCGGGCGTCGAGATCAAGCGTCCGGAGAAAGGCCATGTGCTGCCGTCGCATGGACTCGGCAGGGACCTTGGCAACGGCCACGGCACGACCGACAACGTCAACTTCCGCGGCCGGCCCGTCGCGGCATGGATTCCCATCTATGGCGACGCCGCGAAGCCCGAGCTCGAGCGCATCCGCGCCGAGCTGGTCTCGCGCCTGGGCGCCGAGCGCGCGAAGCGGGTCGCCGACACCAACAGGAATTTATTGATCTTTCCAAATCTGGTGCTGCTCGACGGCTCATCGGTGTCAATCCGCAGCTTCCAGCCGACCGCGCCCGATCGCATGCGCGTTCGCGCCTGGGCGCTCGGCCCCGTGGAGGAGACGCCCCTCGCGCGCCAGGTGCGTCTCGACAGCTTCCTCACCTTCTATGGACCCGGCGGCTTCGCCACGCCGGACGACATCGAGGCGCTGGAATCCGTGCAGCAGGGACTCGGCACGTACAAGGAAGTGCAGTGGTCGCCCCTCTCGCGCGGCATGGCGAAGGAGGGCGAGCAGCTCAATACCGACGAGGCGCACCTGCGCGCCTTCTGGGTGCAATGGGACAAACTGATGCGCGCATGAGCCGAGCTGAAGTCGAAGACTTCCTCTACCACGAGGCCGCGCTGCTCGATGCCTGGCGCCTCGACGAGTGGCTCGCGCTTCTCACCGACGACGCGACCTACCGTGTGCCGTCGAACGACAGGCCGCAATCGGATCCGAAGAGCACGCTCTTCACCATCGCCGACGACATCCGCCGCATCCGCGCGCGCGTCACCCGCCTGCAGGACCCGCACGCGCACGCCGAGTCGCCCCGCTCGCGCACCCGGCGCCTGATCTCCAACGTGCGCATCGTCGAGCAGAGTCCGCTCGTGGTGGAAGCCAACTTCGTGATCTATCGCTTCCGCGGAGACGAGGACGTGCGCCAGTACGTCGGCCGCTACCGCCACACGCTCGAGCGGCGCGACGGCAAGCTGAGGATCAAGGCGCGCGAAGCGATCCTCGACGCAATGGCGCTCGCCTCCCTCGGCACCGTGAGCTTCATTCTCTGACCAGGGCCGGCGGACACTCATGAGCGAACGCCTCGCACTCGTCACTGGAACCAGCTCGGGCATCGGCGCCGCCGTCGCGAAAGTGCTCCTGAAGCGCGGCTGGCAGGTGATCGGCATCGCGCGGCGCGCGGCGAAGATCGAAGACAAGCGCTACCGCCACCTTGCGCTCGACCTCTCCGAGATCGAAACCGCCGCGCCGAAAATCGAGCGCGAGGTTGGCGCGAAGCTCGCCGAGCGCTGGGAACGGGTGGCCTTGGTCAACAACGCGGCGGTGGGCCTCTCGGGACGAATCCAGGACTTCGATGCAGGCGAGCTCGCGCGATCGTTCGAGCTCAATACGGTGGCGCCCATTTGGCTGATGGGGTTCATGATCAAGCGCGCCGAGGCGCCGGTTCGCGTGGTGAACCTGTCGTCCGGCGCGGCGGTGCGTCCGTTCCCCGGACTCGCCGCCTATTGCGGGGCGAAGGCCGGGCTCCACCTGGCGGGCGCCTCGGTGGCGGCCGAGGACGCGCCGGATCTCCACATCCTCAGCTACCAGCCGGGCGTCGTCGACACCGGGATGCAGCTCGCCACGCGGTCGAAATCGCTGGAGGAGTTTCCGTGGGGCACGACCTTCCGCCAGTGCCACGCCGAAGGGCGGCTCGTGCCGCCCGAGCGGCCGGCGGCGGACATCGTGGAATTCCTGGAGGCTGACGGCGGCGAGCGCTTCAGCGAGCGCCGCTTCGCCGCATAAGCCATGCTGGAGCTGCGGCCGACCTGCGAGAGCTGCAACAAGAAGCTGCCGCCGGATGCGCTCGACGCCTGGATCTGCAGCTTCGAGTGCACGTTCTGCTCTTCGTGCGTGAAGCGGCTGGCCAACGTCTGCCCGAACTGCGGCGGCGGCTTCATGCCGCGGCCGACGCGGCCGGCGAAGGACCACAAGGAAGGCAACTACCTCGGCAAATATCCGGCGGGCACGACCGCCAGGCACCGTCCGGTGGACTTTGCGGCGCACGGACGCTTCATCGCCAAGCTGAAGGATGTTCCGCCGGACAAACGGTGACGATTTAGAATCGCGATCGTGGGACCTGAAACTCAAGCCTTCCTGCAGAACTGCTGGTACGTCGCGGCCTGGGATCACGAGCTGATCGACGGAAAACTCCTCGCGCGCACCATCCTGGAGAAGCCGGTCGTGCTGTATCGCGGCGACAGCGGCCGCGTCGTCGCGCTCGACAATCGCTGCTGCCATCGCGGCGCGAAACTGTCGAACGGCCGGCGCGAAGGCGACGACCTCCGCTGCATGTACCACGGGCTCAAGTTCAACCCGGGGGGCAAGTGCATCCAGATCCCGGGACAGGACAACATCCCGAAGAACCTCGGCGTGAGGAGCTATCCGGTCGTCGAGCGCCAGCACCTGCTCTGGATCTGGATGGGCGACGCCGCGCAGGCCGATCCGTCGAAAATTCTGGAATTCAACTATCTCTGCGATCCGGCCTGGCGCGGCAAAGCGGACTACATGCACTACGACGCGAACTATCTGCTGATCGTCGACAACCTGTCGGACTTCGCGCACCTCGCCTTCGTGCACACCAAGACGCTCGGCGGCTCGGAGGAGTACGCGTTCAAATCCAAGCCGACGGCGATCGAGCGGCTCGACGACGGCTTCCGCGTCGAGCGCTGGCACACGGCGGCGGACGCGCCGCCGTTCCACAAGAAGGTGGTGCGCGACGCCGGCAAGGTCGACCGCCGCAACATCGCCCGCGCGTACGTGCCCGGCATCTTCTTCATGGAGACGCTCTTCTCGCCGGCCGGCTCGGGCGCCGAGAAGGGAAATCTCGAAGGCGCGAAGCAATACCGCAACTGCCAGTTCTTCACGCCGGAGACGAAGGGCTCGACGCACTTCTTCTGGGACTACCTGCACGATTACGAGCTGAACGATCCGACGATCGCGCTCTCGCTCAACAAGAGCATGATCGAGGGCTTCCTCGAGGACAAGTTCATCATCGAGGGCCAGCAGGATGCGCTCGACGCCGACCCGAGCTTCAAGATGAACGCGATCGTTGCCGACGCGCCGCTCGCGCATTTCCGCCGCACGCTCGGCCGGCTGGTCGACGCCGAGCGCCAGGCCTTCCAGCCGGTGGCGGCATGAGGGCGCTCGCCGCCTTAGCCGTCTTCTCGTTGACGGGGTGCTTCGCGTATCAATGGGACCCGCATTCTCCCGACACCATCCTGGCGAGCCCGCAGGGCGGCGCGGTGACCGTGCCGCACGGCTCGCGCCTGCGGCTGCCGCTCGCGACCGATGCCGAGCATGAGTGGCGCCGCGTCGAGCCGCAGATCCTGCAGGTGGTCGCCGAAGGCCCCGCCGATGCCACCGGACAGACGTTCACTCCAGTGCGCACCGGCGACGAGAAGCTGCGCCTCGAATACAAGCGGCTCACGGGCGACGCGCCGGCCGAGCGCTCGGTCACCTACGACGTGAGCGTGCCGGAGGAGACCGGGATCTTCTCGCGCTTCTGGGCGCGGGTCCGGGGCAAGTCCTCGTCCTGAGAGTCATAGCAATCGAGGAGCACTTCATCACCCCCATGTACCGGGAGAAGGTGGGTGCCAACGAGTATCGCAACTTCTACCTCTCGAGCCGCGGCGCCGTGATGGGCCACGACATCATGGCCGAGAACCTAGACCTCGGCGCGAGCCGGCTCAAGCACATGGACGCGCAAGGCGTCGACGTGCAGGTGCTCTCGTTCGGCTCGCCCGGCGCGCAGGGGTTTGGCGCGGATGTCGCGATTCCCATGGCGCGCGATGCCAATGACAGGCTTTTTGAAGCAATAAGAAAACATCCGGCGCGCTTTGCCGGATTCGCCGCCCTGCCCACTGCCGATCCAAAGGCCGCGGTCGACGAGCTCGAGCGCTGCGTGACGCAGCTCGGCTTCAAGGGCGCGATGATCCACAGCCACCAGCAGGGCGAGTTCCTGGACGCGAAGAAGTACTGGCCGGTCTGGGAGCGCGCGGAGCGGCTGGGCGTGCCGATCTACCTGCACCCGGCGCTGCCGCACCCGCAGATGGTGCAGACGTATTTCGAAGGCTACGAGGAGCTGGCGCGCGCGCCGTGGGGCTTCGCGGTCGACACCAGCTGCCATTTCCTGCGGCTCTTGTTCAGCGGCCTGTTCGACGCCTATCCGGAGCTCACCATCATCCTGGGCCACCTCGGCGAGATGCTGCCCTTCGCCATGCACCGGCTGAACGACCACAGCCTGCACGCCGCCAAGCGCCGCGGCCTGAAGAAGGCGCCGATCCAGTACCTGCGCGACAACCTCGTCGTCACGACGAGCGGCAACTGGTTCGAGCCGGCCTTCGTCTGCACGCTGCTCGCGCTCGGCGCCGACAACATCCTCTTCGCGATCGACTGGCCCTACGAGTCCAACAAGGACGGGATGGACTTCTTCCGCAAGCTATCGCTCTCGGACGCAGACAAGGAAAAGATTGCGCACCTCAACGCGGAGCGCTTACTCCGTTTGTAGGTGCTTAAGCTGCCATTAATTTACTGGACGGCTCGACCCAATCATCCGCAGGCATCGATATTGCCGAAGTTCTCGTGCTTCTTGGTCCAGCCCGTCGCTCCCTTCTTCGTCTTCACCTTCACCCACCAGAGAGACTCGGGAAAACTGATCTTCTTCCCCCAACAAGTGTCAGCAGCGACACAAGCGTCCCAACCACCCATGTCTTGATACATGAACGTTGCTTCCTCATCGTAACTCTGCCCGTTGTGCCAAACGCGAAAGTATCCTTCGCCCCTCTCCGTATAGATCCAAACTGCGTCGCCGCGCTTGTATGAATGGCCGGAGTCCGGGCTTCTATAGTCTTTCAGCACTTCTAGCTGGCCAGGCTTCGTGACAATCACTACTCCGGTGATCCCGGTTACCGTCGTTCCTTTCCTTGTTTGGCCTACCACCATAGACGAGTCCTTCGGTTTCTCTAACAAGAGCGTGTCCGCCTTGACTGTCCATTCCCGATAAGTGCAGCACTCAAATGGACAGGCGCCCTCGTCCGTCAGAGACGAAGGCGGTGCAGGGTCAGCGCCGAACGAAGTTGCACAACAAATGGTCAGGGCCAATGCCGCTGGCGAGGGTATTTTCATGGGCTGGGAATATGAGGCACGCGCATCGTTTTCGAGCTCATTCTACTTGGGAACAGCGGCATTAAGCTGGCAGCTTTCGGGGACTGCGATCAGCTCTTCTTGAAGACCGAGCGGTCGACGTCGTCCGGTTCCAGACCTGCATTTCCTCGCAATAGGGGCACTCGAGCGTGCGCTCGGTGTAGGTGGAAAAAACGGTCGGGCGCCCGGCTTTAGCGGCGGGTGCCGTGCATTGCGCATCGCTGGAATAAATCGCCCTGTGTCAGCGTACCGAAGGGTTTCGCTGCCCTGCAATAACACCTGAAACTCCCAATTCGCGTCACGCCGCGCGACATAAAATCGGCTGTCGCAAATCCCACCTCCTAAAGGGGAGCACGCCGATGGCCCGCTTTACTCTCAATGGAAAGCCCACGAATGCCGAGGTCGATGCAGGCACGCCGCTCCTGTGGGTGCTGCGTGAGCAGGTCGGACTGACCGGAACGAAATACGGCTGCGGCATCGCGCAGTGCGGCGCGTGCACCGTGCACGTCGACGGCGAAGCGGTTCGTTCGTGCGCGATGCCCGTGTCGGAAGTCGAAGGCAAGCGCGTCGTGACGATCGAGGGCCTGGCGCAGAAAGGCACGCTCAACAAGATCCAGAAGGCGTGGCTCGAGCACGACGTGCCGCAGTGCGGCTACTGCCAGTCGGGAATGATCATGGCGGCGACGGCGCTCCTCGCGAAGAAGCCGAATCCGACCGATGCCGACATCAACGCATCGATCACCAACATCTGCCGCTGCGGCACCTTCCAGCAGGTGCGCGAAGCGATCCACACCGCCGCGAAGACGACGAAGGCCTGAGGAGAACGCCATGCTCAAGACCAGAAAACTTTCCCGGCGCGAATTCATCGTCAGCTCTGCCGCGGTCGCTGGCGGCCTCGCGCTCGGCTTCAACGTCCCGTTCGGCCCGAACGTGGTTCGCGCCGCCGATGGCTCGCCGGAAGTCAACGCATGGGTGGTGATCCGTCCCGACGACACGGTGGTGGTCCGCATCGCGCGCTCCGAGATGGGACAGGGCACGCTCACCGGCCTCGCCCAAATGGTCGCCGAGGAGCTCGAGTGCGACTGGAGCAAGGTCACGACCGAATTCCCGTCGCCCGGCGCGAACGCCGCGCGCAACCGCGTCTGGGGCGATTACAGCACCGGCGGCAGCCGCGGCATCCGCACCTCGCACGAGTACGTGCGCAAGGGCGGCGCGGCCGCGCGAATGATGCTCGTCAAGGCCGCGGCCGACCAATGGAATGTCGATGTCGCCGACTGCAAAGTTGCGAAGGGCGTCATCACGCACAAGTCCGGCAAGAAAACCACCTACGGCAAGGTCGCCGAGGCGGCAGCGAAGCTTCCGGCGCCGACCGACGTGCCGCTCAAGGATCCCAAGGAGTGGAAGATCATCGGCAAGCCGCTCAAGCGGCTCGATACCGCCGACAAGCTCACCGGCAAGATGGTCTACAGCATCGACCTCAAGCTGCCGGGGATGCTGAATGCAGCGATCCGCGACTGCCCGGTGTTCGGCGGCAAAGTGGCGAGCTTCGATGCTGCGAAGGCGGAATCGATGCCCGGCGTGAAGAAGGTCGTGCGCGTCGGCGATTCCGCCATCGCCGTCATCGCCGACACGTGGTGGCATGCGAAGAACGCGGTCCAGGCGATCAACATCAACTGGGACGGCGGCGACAACGCCAAGGTCTCGAGCGAGACGATCGCCGCGATGCTGAAGGCCGGCCTCGATGCCGACCAGGCGTTCGTGCACAACACCGCAGGGGACGCCAAGGCCGCCCTCGACGGCGCGGCGAAGAAGGTCGAGGCGGTCTACGCCTATCCGTACCAGAACCACGCCACGATGGAGCCGATGAACGCGACGGCGCTCTTCACCGGCGAGCGTTGCGAGGTGTGGTGCCCGACGCAGAACGGCGAAGCGGCGCTCGCCGCGACATCGGAAGCCTCGGGCCTGCCGGTGTCGAAGTGCGACGTGCACAAGACGTTCCTCGGCGGCGGCTTCGGCCGCAGGGGCTTCACCGACTATGTGCGCCAGGCGGTGGCGATCGCGAAGGAGATGCAGGGCACGCCGATCAAGCTCATCTGGTCGCGCGAAGAGGACATGACGCACGGCCGCTACCACCCGGTGATGCAGGCGAGGCTCACCGGCGGACTCGACGCCAACGGCCAGCTCACTGCGCTCAAGATCCGGCTCTCGGGGCAGTCGATCCTCGCGTCAGTGCGGCCCGAAGCGCTCGTCAACGGCAAGGACCCAAACAGCTTCCAGGGCTACTGGCCGACCGGCGAGCACTCGTTCGAGTACACGATCCCGAACGTCTACATCGACCACGCGATGCGCAACACCCACGTGCCGCCGGGATTCTGGCGCGGCGTGAACATCAACCAGAACGCGATCTTCCTCGAGTGCTTCATGGACGAGCTGGCGCAGGCGGCGGGCAAGGACCCGCTCGAGTTCCGGCGCGCGATCATGTCGAAGAACCCGAAGTCGCTGACGATCCTGAATGCGGTTGCCGAGAAGGCGGGCTGGGGCAAGCCGCTGCCGAAGGGCCACTACCAGGGCCTCGCGCATTTCCGCGGCTACGGCAGCTATGTCGCCGCATGCGCCGAGGTCTCGGTGCACAACGGCAACCAGGTCAAGGTGCATCGCATCGTCGGCGCGACCGATTGCGGCTATGCGGTGAACCCGGCGCAGATCGAGCGGCAGATCGCGGGCTCGTTCGTCTACGGCTTGTCGGCGCTCTTCTTCCAGGAGTGCACGCTGCAGGACGGCGCCGTGCAGCAGACGAACTTCCACGACTACAACTCCATGCGCATCGCGCAGATGCCGAAGGTCGAATGCCTCGTGATGCCTTCCGGCGGCTTCTGGGGCGGCGTGGGCGAGCCGACGATCTGCGTCGCGGCGCCGGCGGTGCTGAATGCCTATACGCGCGCGACCGGCAAGCGCATCCGTAACTTCCCGCTCAAGAACCACGGCATCGAGATGATTTGAAGCGCCGGCAATTCCTTGCCGCCGCTGCCGCCGCCGCGCTGCCCGCAGGCAGTGCAGCGGGCGGCGGCGCAGCGGACAAGGCGCGTGTCGTCGTGGTGGGGGGCGGCTTCGCCGGCGCGAGCTGCGCCCGGGCGCTCAAGCGGGCGAACGCGAGCCTCGATGTCACGCTGGTCGAGTCGGCCCCGGTCTTCACCGCCTGCCCGCGCAGCAACGGCGTGGTCGCCGGCCTGCGGGATCTCGGCGCGCAGCAGTTCAAGTACGACGCGCTCGGGCGCGAGGGTGTCCAGGTCGTCCGCGGGACCGCTACGGCGATCCATGCCCGCGCCGTGCGCGTCGCCGATGCCGACCTTGCCTATGACCGGCTCGTCCTCGCGCCAGGCGTCTCCATGCGCTGGAACGCCTTGCGCGGCTACGACGAGGCGGCGGCGGCGCGCATGCCGCACGCCTGGCAGGCGGGCGAGCAGACGCTCCTCCTGCGCAAGCAGCTCGAAGCGATGCCGGACGGTGGCGTGGTTGTCATCGCCGTGCCGGCGTATCCCTATCGCTGCCCGACCGCGCCCTACGAGCGCGCGAGCCTCATCGCGCATTACCTCAAGGCCCGCAAGCCGCGCTCCAAAGTGCTGATCCTCGACGCCAAGGACGGCTTCACGCAGCAGCGGCTCTTCGAGGAAGCGTGGCAGGCGCTCTATCCCGGCCTCATCGAATGGGTCGCGCTGTCGCAGGGCGGCGGCGCCATTTCGGTCGACGCCGCGTCCAATACCGTGGAGACCGACTTCGACCGCCATCGCGCCGCGGTCGCCAACGTCATTCCGCCGCAGAAGGCGGGAGCGATCGCCGAAGCAGCGGGCGTCGCTGATTCCACCGGCTGGTGCCCGATCGAGGCGGCCACGTTCGAATCGAAGCTGCTGCCGCGCGTGCATGTCATCGGCGACGCGGCGATCGCCGGCGCGCTGCCGAAATCCGGATTCGCTGCGAGCTCGCAGGGCAAGGCCTGCGCACTCGCCGTGGCGTCGCTCCTCGCCGACCGCGCGCCACCGGCACCCGCGATGGTCAATGCCTGCTACAGCGAGCTCGCGCCGGACTACGGCATCTCGCTCTCGAGCCGCTACCACGTCATGGGCGGCCAGATCCTGGAAGTGGCCGGCTCGCTCCGGTCAAGCGAGCTGGAAGCGCCACGCGCCGAGCGGGCTCGCAATGCCGAACAAGGCGCGGCATCTTTCAAGGAGGTCACGGCGGAGATGTTCGGATGAGGCGCCTGGGCCTGCTTCTGCTGGCATACGCGCTCGCCTCATCCGCCGCCGACGATGCGATCGACAAGCCGCTCGCGGCGAAAGGCGATGCCAAGCGCGGGCGCGCGATCGTCGCCAGCCGGCAGGTGGGCCTGTGCCTGCTTTGCCACAGCGGCCCGTTTCCGGAAGAGCCGCTCATGGGCAGCATCGCGCCGAGCCTCGCAGGTGTCGGCGCGCGGCTATCCGAGGGACAATTGCGGCTGCGCATTGTCGATTCCAGCCTGGTCAATCCGCGAACCATCATGCCGCCTTACTACCGCACGACGGGCCTCACGCATGTTGCGCCGGCGTTCAAGGACAAGCCGATCCTGGACGCGCAACAGATCGAGGACGTGGTGGCCTTCCTCGCTACCCTGCGATGAAGCGGCGCGTCTTCGTTCTTTCCCTCGCGCTCGCCCCGTGGATGAAGAGCGCGTGCGCGGATGCGATGCACGATGCGATGAGCGCGGTGCTGGAGGGAGCGACGCCGCGCGAGGGCCGGGTGAAGATCGAGCTGCCGCCCCTCGTGGAGAACGGCAACGCGGTGCCCTTCAGCGTGAGCGTCGAGAGCCCGATGACCGAGCGCGATCATGTGCGCTCGATCCACGTCTTCAACGAGAAGAATCCGCAGCCGAACATCGGCGATTTTTTCCTCGGGCCGCGGGCAGGGCGCGCGTCGGTCGCTACGCGCATCCGGCTCGCCGACTCGCAGACCGTCGTCGCGCTCGCCCAGATGAGCGACGGCACGTGGTGGTCCGGCAGTGCGAACGTGATCGTGACCATCGCCGCCTGCACGGAGACCGTCTGATGGCGGCGCACGCGCTGCTTCGCGTTCCGCAGCGCGCCAGGCGCGGCGAGGTGATCGAGATCCGGGCGCTCGTGTCGCACATCATGGAGACCGGCTTTCGCCACAGCCAGTACGGTGCCTCGATCGCGCGCGACATCATTACGAATTTCCGCTGCACCTATAACGGCACCGAGATCTTCCGCGCACGCTTCTATCCGGCGATCTCCGCCAATCCGTTCATCAGCTTCACCACGGTCGCGACCGAGAGCGGAACGCTGCGCTTCGAGTGGACCGGCGACAACGATTTCACGGCGAGCGAGTCGGCCGCAATTTCGGTGGAATGAGCGGTGGGATGAAGGCCGCCTTCCTCGTCGTGCTCGTGGCCGGGCTGGCGATGGCCGACGACCGGCGCTCGGGCTACGAGTTCATGAGCCGCGAGACGCAGGCGATGCAGGACGACGATACGTCGAACCCGGCGATGCTCTGGGCGCTCGACGGCGAGCAACTCTGGAAGGCGGGCAAGCCGTCATGCGCGAGCTGCCATGCCGACATGAAAGGCGTCGCCGCGCGCTACCCGAGCGTTAATTCCGGACGTCTCGTGAATCTCGAGCAGCGCATCAACCTCTGCCGCACCGGGAAGCAGCACGCCGCTCCTCTCCCTTACGAGAGCAAGGAGCTGCTATCGCTCAGCGCCTATATAGCGCTGCAGTCGCGTGGCTATCCGATCGCCGTGCAGGCCGATGCGGCGGCCGGCAAGGCGCTCTACGAGCGGCGGCAGGGCCAGCTCAACCTGTCGTGCGCGCAGTGCCACGACCAATATGCCGGAAAGCGGCTCGGCGGCAGCACGATCCCGCAAGCGCACCCGACCGGCTATCCCGAGTATCGACTCGAATGGCAGACGCTCGGCTCGCTCGAGCGGCGGCTGCGCAACTGCCTGATCGGCATCCGTGCCGAGCCGTACCCCTACGGCGCCCCTGAGCTCGTCGAACTCGAGCTCTATCTCATGTCCCGCGCGCGGGGCATGAAGATGGACGCGCCGGGCGTGCGACCCTAGCTCAGATTTTTGGCGTCCAGGGCTTGTCGGCCCACGCGACGCCGACGCGCGCGACCTGCGCATCGATGAGGTAGGGCTTTCCGTCCATCGTCGCCTTGCGCGCACGCCCGAGCGCCGCGCGCAGCTCTTCCGGCGAGCGCGCCACTTCGCTCTGCACGCCGAAGCCCTTGGCGATCGACGCCATGTCCATGTCGGGATTGCCGAGGTAGTCGTGATAGAACTGGCCGGTCTGGATCATGCGCCCGCCGGGCACCTTCTCGACCACGCGGCTGTGCGGACCGCTGTAGGCGTGGTTGTTGTAGACGACGGTGATGACCGGCAGCTCGAGGCGCGCCATGTTCCACAGCGCGGTCGGTCCGAAGATGAACGAGCCGTCGCCGACAAGGCAGATCACCTGGCGCTTCGGCCGCGCGAGCTTCACGCCCGCCGCGGTGCCGATGCCCGAGCCGAGGTGCGCGCCGTAATAGAAGAAGAGCTCGCGGCCGCCGTTCGGATCGAATTCCATGCCGTGCAGCACGACCGAGCCGGCCTCGTGCACGATGATGGCGTCCTTGTCGGCGAATTGCGCGATCTCGCGCGTGACGCGATCGGCGAGCATCGGCGCGCGATCCCAGTCCGGATTCTTCATCACCAGCTCGCGCAGCGTTTTTGCCTTCTCGTGGAACTTGCGCACGTCGCCCGCGCGCTCGGCGGCCTTCTGCTTCAGCGCCGGCGTCATGAGTTGCGCCACCGCGGCGTTCAGATCGTCGAGCCCCATCGCGACGTCGGCCACGAGCGGCACGTCGACTTCGATCACGTTGCCCATCGACAGGCTGTCGATGCGCATGTCGATGAATTTCGCGCCGCGCGCGATCACCGGGTTCGGGCTGTTGTGCTGCAGCTTGTTGCCGACGTTGATGATGACGTCGGGGTTCCTGGGGTAGTCGAGCGAGACGAGCCGCGCGGCGGGCGGCGAGCCGACCCAGAGCGGATGCGTCTCGGGGAAGTTGGCGTAGATCTGCCGCATCTGCGTCACCGGCATGCCGAGGAGCTCGGCGAGCTTCACCGCCTGCGGCATGGCCTTCGCGGTATAGATCTCGTCGCCGGCGATCATCAGCGGCGTCTTCGCATCCACCAGCAGCTTCGCCGCGCGCTCGACCTCGGCCGGGTTCGGCCGCACGCGCATGCGCGGGTCGACCTTTTCCTGTCTTACGATGTCGACCCGCACGCCCTCGTCGTTGAAATCCGAGTGCCAGGAGGCGTACGTCGGTCCGTGCGGCGGCGTCCACGCCGCCTTGAACGCACGTCGCACCGTCTCGGGAATCATGTCCGCGCGCCGCGCGAGCCAGGAGTACTTCGTCATCGGCTGGACGATCTGCTCCTGGTTCGCCACTTCCTCGAAACCGTCGCGTCCGGCGCGGCCCGTCTGGTCGGTGCGATAGCTGTAGAAGACGAGCGGCGTCTGCTCCTTGTAGGCGTTGAACATCTGCCCCATGGCGTTCACCAGGCCGACCACCGCCGCCTGCATCACGATCGAGGGCTCGCGCGATGCTTTCACGTAGCCGGCGGCCATCGCCGCTCCGGGTCCCTCGTGCGGCGTCAGGACGTACTTGAGCTGCGGCCGGTCGACCAGCGCCTCGTAGAAGTGCGCGTCCTCGCTCGCCGAATTGCCGAAGACATACTTCACGCCGGAAGCGATCAGCTGCTCGGCGAAGGCCGCGCCGCCCGTGCCTTCGAACACCTTGAACGCCTGGCCCTCGGCCGCCTGCGCGTGCGCCACCGGAACCAGCGATTCGGCGATGTCCTTCGCCGCCGCTGCCGAGATGCCGGCGGTGGCGAGTCCCTTGAGGAAGGTGCGGCGCGAGATCGATTGGGAAAGAAAACGGGCGACGAGCTCTCTCATGGCTTCTTCCCGTAGGTGGTGCCGAGGTAATCGGCCATCTGCTTGATGTCGTCCGGCGTCCACAGCGCGCCGCGGCCGACCATGCGGTAGAGCGTGCTCTCCCAGGCGCGGCGGTCCTGGCGCTGGTCCATCCACATGTTCGGGCTGTGGCACTGGAAGCATTTCGAAACGAGGACCTCCTTGCCCGGCCCATCGGGGAATCCGGGCGGCGGCTTGCGCTGCGCGAGCGCGGGTTGCGAGACGATGAGGCCGGCGAGCAAGGCGAGGAGTAGTTTCATCGGAGGGTATATGTAGCACAATGCCCGGCGATGGGGCGCCTGCTGTTTCTCACTCTGCTTTCGTGCGCTGCCAGCGCCTTCGCCGATGCCCGGATCGATCAGGCGCGCAACGAGGCCGAGGTCGTCTGGTACACGGCGATGAACGTGCCCGACGCCGAGGCGCTGCGCAAGCCCTTCAACGAGCGCTATCCGTTCGTAAGACTGACGCTCCTGCGCTCGACCGGGGAAAAGGTGCGCACGCGCATCCTCACCGAGGCTCGCGCCAATCGCTACGCGTGGGACGTCGTCTCGTTCAACCTGCTCGACATCGACGCGCTCGACCGCGAGGGACTGCTCGCCGCCTACGCCTCGCCCGAGGCTGCCACCGGCTATCCCGCGGGCGCCGCCGGCGCGCATTCGGCGGCGATCTACGTGCGCCAGTACGTGATCGGCTACAACACCCGGTGGGTAAAGGCGAGCGAAGCGCCGAAGTCCTGGGCCGATTTGCTTGCGCCGGGTTGGGCAGGCAAGCTCGCGATCGATGAGAGCGATGTCGAGTGGTATGCGGCGATGCTCGATTACTGGGGCCGCGACAAGGGCGCGGCCTACATGCGCGCGCTGAGCCGGCAGAAGCCGCAGCAGCGCCGCGGGCACAGCCTCCTCACGCGGCTGCTGGTCGCCGGGGACTTTCCGCTGGCGCTGATCCATGCCGGCGAGATCGAGAGGGAGAAGCAGGACGGCGCGCCGGTGGAATGGGTGAAGACGCTCGACCCGATCGTCACGTCGCCGAGCCAGGTCGCGATCTCGGCCAAGGCGCCGCATCCGGCGGCGGCGCGGCTGCTGGTCGACTTCCTCCTCTCCAGGGAAGGGCAGCGGGTGATCGAGTCGCGCGGCCGCGTGCCGGCGCGCACCGACCTCGGCTCCGGGCCTGGCGCCGAGCTCAAGGTCCACTACGTGAGCGCAGGGCTTGCGCCGCAGTTCAATCAGTACGAGAACGAATTCCGCGGCATCTTCGCGAGAATGCCCTGATGACAGCGAAACTCAAGCACATCGCCCTCGTCAGCGACAACTACGCGGTGCAGGGCAAGTTCTACGAAGCGGCGTTCGGCATGCGCACTGCGGCCGATCCGCGCCCCGAGCGCGCCGTCACCGTCGGCGACGGCTATGTCGGGCTCAACATCAACCCGCGCAAGGCCGGCCGCCCGGCGGGGCTCGATCACTTCGGATTGCAGGTGGACGAAGTCGAGCCGGTGCTCGCCCGGCTTAAGAAGCACAAGGTCGAAGTGGTCAAGCGGCCGGCCACGCGGCCCTTTGCCGGTATCAGCACGCACGATCCGGCGGGCAACATCTTCGATCTCTCGCAGCGCGACATGGACAACCGCGCCTCCGTGTACGTGGAGGCGGAGAAGCCGGCGGCGCGGCGCATCAGCCACCTCGCCATCCGCACGCTGCACGCCGAAGAGCTGGTCGATTTCTACGCCGATCTCGGGCTCAGGCCCGCCAAGGGAAAGCACGGCAACTTCCATCTCACCGATGGCCGCGTGACCCTCGTGCTCATGCCCTGGCGCATCAGCGACTACGAAGGCACCGGCATCGTGCGGCCGGGCCCCGATCACCTCGGCTTCGAGGTCGAGAGCCTGGACGCTTTCAAGAAGCGCCTGCAGGAGCTCGGCGACAACAATCCGCACCTGCGGCCGCGCGAGCTGTCCGGACGCGAGGGCGACGCGCGCATGAAGCTCTTCGCGTCCTCCTGCGCGCTCGGCGAATACCGCTTCGCCGACGTCGACGGCGTGCTGCTCGATGTTGCCCAAAAGAATCCACGTTGACGGGCTGAGCGTCCGCTACTTCGGGGCGGGCGCGGGCTCACCGGTCCTCCTGCTGCACGGCGCTTCGCTCGGCTCTTCCGCCGACGTGTGGCTGCGCAACCTCGCGCCGCTCGCCGGGCATCGGCTGCACGTCGTCGCGCCCGACCTGCCGGGGTTCGGCGGCACCGACAACCCGGCCGATGTTTCCCTTTCCTATCGGAAAAAATTCATCCTTGCGTTCATGGATGCACTGAAGATCGACCGCGCGGCGCTCGTCGGCCACTCGCAGGCGGGCCGCGTCGCGCTCGACCTGGCGCTCGGCAATCCGGAGCGCATCACGAAAGTGGTCGTCCTCGCGACCGGCAGCCTCCTGCCGCCGCTCGCCGAAAAAACCGAGAGCGAAGGCGAGGAGGGCGGCAGCCGCGAGCCGACGCTCGAAGACACGCGCCGGCTGCTGGAAGGCAACCTCTATAACCGGGCGCTCATCACGCCGGACGAGCTCGACCTGCGTCACCGCATGAGCGTCGGCAAGAACTACAGCGCCTTCGTCGCGCGCAAAGCGGCGAAAGGCAAAGGCGGTGGCAAGGGCGATGCTCCCTGGCAGCGCGTGTCAAAGTGCCCGGTGCCCTTGCTCATGCTCTATGGAGAGAACGACCGTGGCGATGCGGCAAAGCGTGCCGCGAAGGCGAAGGAACTCAATCCGGCACTCGACCTCCGCCTGCTACCGCGCTGCGCGCACCTCGTGCAATGGGACGCGGCGGACGCGTTTGCCGAAATCGCTGGCCGCTTCCTCACGAGGGACTAGCGGGAATTCCCTTTACGCGGCAGGCTTAACGGCCAATTTCCTCAACGATGCGAAGCGCGATGAGGTGCGCGCTGCGCGGCAAGTAGATGCGTGACCTTGGATGGCTGAAGCAGAAAGCTCTCGATCTCTTCCTGCAGCAAGCGGTCGGCGTGGGTCACGCGCTCATGCTGGCGCAGGTGCTCCATCCAGGATTCGACGAAGAAGCTCTCGACGAACCGGTTGCGCGTCTCCGTATCCTCGAACAGTTCCCACGCGTAGGCGCCGTCGCGCCGGCGCTCATCGGCGAGGAGCTCCAGCGCGGCGAGGAACGAATCCCGGCCCTGTGGCGCAACACGGTATTCGACCGTCACCATCACGGGGCCGGCCTGCTCCTCGAGATCCGCGGCGACGGCCGGCGAGGGCCAGTGCATGGAGGGCGTGAGGTCAAACCCTGCGCCCATCTGGAGCTTGAAGCGCCGCGTGAGTGGAATCGCAAGCAGGGCGCCGGCTGCAGCGATGAAGTGCGCCGTAGAAAGGTCCGTCATGGCTGCGACCTGCCCCCATAGGCCGCTGCCGAGCGTCATTGCGCCGAAGAACACGGTTACATAGATGGCCAACCCGCGACCGCGAACCCACTCTGGCAGGGCGAGTTGTGCGGAGACGTTGAGGCTCGAGAGCGTTGCGATCCAGCACATGCCTGCGACGATGCTTGCGACAAACGCGGTCGAGGCATCCTGGGCACTACCGAAAAGGATCAGCGCGACGGCGGTGCCGATGGCTCCGGCAACGACGAGCCGGTCGGGTCCCAGCTTGGCTTTGAGGTACGGCAGCGCGAATGCACCGCCGACTGCGCCTACCCCGATGGCGCCGAGCAGCACGCCGTATAGCTCGGCGCCGCCAGCGATCTGCGTGCGTGTAACCAGGGGCAGGAGCGCCCAGTAGGCGCTCGCGAAAAGGAAGAACGCGACGGCCCGGTACAGAGTTGCCCGAAGCGGCAGGCTATGGCGCGCGTAGCGCACGCCCGCCCGCATCGCGCCCGCGAAGCGTTCCGCCGGAAGGCGGCGCGGCGGAGGCGGGGACGTGCGCCACCACGTCAGGGCGCCTATGACGCCCAGATTGCTTACGGCATTTATCCAGAACGGCGTGGCGATGCTCAGCCCGGCGGTGATCACGCCGCCAAGGGCCGGGCCTACGGCACGGCTTACATTGATTCCGACGCTGTTGGCCGCGATCGCCGGGCCGAGTTCCTCCCGTGGCACGAGTTGCGGGACCACAGACTGCCACGCGGGTGCGACGAGCGCGTTGCCGATGCTGGTCACGAACATGAGGAAAAGAAGAGAGGCAGGCGTAACGAGCTCGAAGCTCACCATCGCCGCGAACAGGACAGCTATGACAGTAACGCCGATCTCCGTGGCAATCAGGAAAGCCCGCTTGTCGACCATGTCGGCCAGCGCTCCCGCGGGCAGCGCGAAAAGGAACATCGGCAGACTGCTGGCGACCTGGACCATCGACACCATCAAAGGGTGGGAATCGAGGCTCGTCATGAGCCACGCGGCGGCCGCGCTGGACATCCAGCTACCGATGTTCGAGACAAGGGTCGCGGTCCAGACAACGGCAAACGCGCGGTGACGAAACGGCGCCCACGGTGAATGGGTGCCTTCTGTCAGCGGTGCACGGCTGCCTGGATTCATTGATTGGGCATACTCCGCTCATCCCGCCCGTTGCGTGCTATCGCTGATAACCGCCGAATGCCGCCACTGGAGACCACGCCGGGCTAACCGGGGACAGCGGTTCGGGCGCGAACATCGTGAAGGGCTCGGCGGAATACACCACGTCACCGCCGGTCACGGTTAGCACCGACTCGATCCTGCGGATCTCTTCCTCGGGCACGGTGAGATAGTCGGCCGAGAGGATCGAGAAATCCGCGACTTGACCGGGGGCGATCCTGCCTTTCGCATCCTCTTCACCGCTAAACCAGGCGCTTCCGACGGTATAGAGCCGCAAGGCCTCCTCGCGCGACAGTCGGTTCTCGGGCGATGCGAGCTGCATCCCCCCCACGGTCTTCCCAGTCACCATCCAGTAGAGCGAGATCCAGGGGTTGTAGCTCGCGACACGGGTGGCGTCCGTTCCAGCGCCAACAGTAAGGCCTGCATTGAGCATTTGCCGAATGGGCGGCGCGTGTTTTGCAGCCTCCGAGCCGTAACGCTCGACGAAGTACTCGCCCGCGAACGCGATGCGGTTTTGGATTGCGATCCCGCCGCCCATCGCCTTGATGCGCGCGATGTTGTGCGCCGAAATCGTCTCTGCGTGATCGATCCCCCAGCGCGCCCGGTAACCGGTCTCCTTGAATATCGGCTCGAACACGTCGAGAATTCGCGAGATCGACTGGTCGTAGGTCGCATGCTGCCGGATCGGCCACTGTTTCTTGGCAACGAACCGGGTCACCTCGGAAAGCTCGCGCTCCATCTGCGGCTTCAGGTCGGGTCGCGGAGCCATGAAGTCCTCGAAGTCGGCTGACGACCAGACTAGAACTTCTCCGGCACCGTCGAACACGGAACCGTTCAGCCTTGAAGCGGCCCGATTGACGTTGCGCTTCCCCTCGAGGCTCAATTTTTCGTAGAACTCGCGCTCGGTTCCGGGCCGCTGCGCGAACAGCAGATTCGATACCCGGATCGGAAATGAAGGCCGGGTCGCAAGCTTCGCCAGAGCCTGATAATCGTCGGGATAAGGCAGATTGGTACCGCCGGCATCGATGACACTCGTCAACCCGAAGCGATTGAGCTCGCGGAAGAAATGCTGGGTGGAATTGACCTGATCGTCGAGCGAAAGCGCCGGCAGCTTGCCGATGGGGGAGTAGACGGCTGCAGGCTTGCGGAGGATGACGCCGCCATCGACGAATTCGTAGCTTCCGCCCTGCGGCGGCTGGCTGTCGCGCGTCAGCCCAAGCGCGGCGGCTCCCGCTTGGTTGAGCAGGCCCTCACTGTAGGCGAACAGCACGTAGACCGGGACGTCCGGCGCGACGTCATTCAGTTCGGCTACCGTCGGCATGCGCCTCTCGCTGAATTGATAAGGGGACCAGCCACCGAGTACACGCACCCACTGGCCCTTCGGCGTGCGCATTGCCTGCTCGCGAATCATCTGCAGTCCGCGTTGCAGTGATTCAACTCCGTCCCAGCGAAGCTCGAGGTTGTAGTCGCGTCCGGCACGTACGAGATGGAAATGCGAATCGTTGAGGCCGGGGATGACCCGTCGCCCACCCGCGTCAATGAGGCGCGTATTGCCGGCGCGCAGGCCCATGATCTCGGCCTCGCCGCCGACCGCCACGATCTTTTCGCCCAGAACCGCGAAAGCCGGTGCCTCGCGTTGGCCGTCTTGCAGCGTGGTTACCTTGGCATTGTGTACGATCAAGTCCGGTGACGCTCCGGACACGGGCGACTCTGCCCAGCTCGATCGAGCCAAGCCGACCATCGCGATCATCGCCGTGCCGCCGCCCGCCGCCAACAGGTTGCGTCTGGATATTTTCATGACTTCCTCCTAAGTTCGACCTCGCTGCCCCTGACGCAATAACAGACCGCCCAGTACACCCGCCGTCGCCGCGAAGATCGCACCGAACAGAAACGCGGTGTGATAGCCGCTATTGAGTGCCGCCCTGGCGCTTCCGGAAGCCACTACCGCATTGCTGCGCGCCGTAGCGAGACTTGCGAGCACCGCGAGGCCGAGTGCGCCGCCCATCATGAACGACGTATTGACGATGCCCGACGCCAGACCCGAATCGCTCGGACCGACGTCGTTCATGGCAGCCAGTAGCATGGGATTGAACACCATGCCTGCGCCGAGACCGAACAGGATCATGCCGGGCAGCACGTCGAATGCGAAGTTGCCGTTCACCGGCGCCCGTGCGAACAGGATGAGGCCGCACGCCGCGAGGAGAAGCCCGACGGTAAGCGGAAGACGCAGTCCTAAGCGCATAACCACCCGCGCCGACAGGCCCAGCGAAAAGAGCGCCATGATCAGACTGGCCGGCAAGAACGCGAGCCCGACCTGCAAGGGCCGATAGCCGAGGACGCGCTGCAGATACAGCGCGGAGATGAAGAACCATGCGAACATCGCCGCCGCCCAAAGTACGCCAACCGCATTGGCAGTCGCGACATTGCGCAGGCGGAACAGAGCGAGCGGCAGCAACGGATGCTGCACTCGCGCTTCGATAGCGAGAAACACGGCCAACAGCGCCAGCGCGATGAACAGCAGGCCCAGCGTCTGCGCCGAGGTCCAGCCCGCTTCATTGCCGTTCACGACAGCGTACACAGCGAGCATCAGCGAAGCCGTCACCGTCACGGCACCGGCCACGTCGAGCCGTTGGCCATGAGCATGGCCGCTTGCTGACGGCAAAAGCGCGACGCTCAGCGTATAGACGGCGATACCAATGGGCAAGTTGACGAGGAAGATCCAGTGCCAGCTCAGCAGGTGGGTCAGCAGGCCGCCGAGCAATACGCCGATAGTGCCGCCCCCGGCACCGACAAAGCCGTACACGCCCATTGCTTTGGCCCGCTCGCCGGGCTCGGTGAACAGATTCATGATCAGCGACAGCGATACAGCGGAGACGACCGCGCCGCCCAAACCCTGCACGGCGCGTGCGCATACCAGCAGGATTTGCGAATTCGCCATACCGCATGCGAGCGACGCCAGCGTGAACAGCGCAATGCCGCCGAGGAACAGCTTGCGCTGTCCGTAAAGATCGCCCAGCCGCCCGCCAAGCAGCAGGCAGCCGCCGAAGGTGAGCATGTAGGCATTGACCACCCACACCAGCGAGGTTTCGGTAAAGCCGAGGTCTGCCGCGATCGACGGCAATGCAACGTTCACGATCGTCGTGTCGATCACGATCATGAGCACGCCGAGGCACAGAACAATCAGCGCTAACCAGCGCTTGTTCCCGTGGATGGAATCGCTCATGCAAGCGCCTCCTTTGTCGCTAGGCGCTGCCGTCCGCCATGGCGCCGTCGCGGCTGGCGCGAAGTCCCATTCCAGCTTGGGGCGCATGGATGCCCAGCTCGTCGCCGGCTACCCCGATTTGCGTACGCCAATGCGAAAAACCACATAAGCGATCCAATTGCCACTCTCTTGGATTTCAACATTACACCAGGGATACGCCAGGACTTGGTGGCGTCTCGTTGCGAGATCAACTCCGTTTAGGCGGGACGTGCAGCCATCAGCGCGCTCGCCCACCAATGCAGCTCGTCCAACATGGTCTTCGCGTTCTGCTGAAGATAGGAAAGCTCGTTGATGTCCTTGCCTTGCTGCCACACCGCCATGAAGTCGGCGCCCTGGATGTGAACGCCGGTGCGCATCGGGGCCATCTGCAGCTCGACGCAAATCAGTCGCAGATGCTCGATCGAGCGCGCCGCGCCGACACTTCCGTATCCGACGTAAGCGGCTGGCTTGCGGTTCCATTCCGGATAGGCGTAATCGAGCGCATTCTTCAGCACTCCGGGCACCCCGCGGTTGTACTCGGCGGTCACGAAAATGTACCCGTCGAACTGCGCCACCTTCTTTTGCCAGCGCTGCGCGACCTCGTTCTTGGAGGGCATCCAGGCGTTAGAGGCAGGTTCGTCGAAGAAGGGCATCGGATAGTCGCGCAGATCGATGAGCTCGACGTCCATATCTCCGCGCGCAGCAGCGACCCCATGTGTCCACCTCGCGGGCTTTTCCGCGAAGCGGGTCGCGCGCGTGGTGCCCATGATGATCCCGATCCTAGGCTTCGCCTTGCCGATACTCATGTGCTCCTCCCGAGAATCAATCTGGCGGCGCGGCCCGCGATCATGTGGGTCGGCGCATTCGTCGGCCCGGTGATGATCCGAGGCATCACCGATGCGTCGGCCACGCGCAGGCCCTGAAGCCCGTGCACTCTTAGCTCGGGGTCGACAACCGCGAGCTTGTCCACACCCATCTTGCAGGTGCCCACGGCATGTCCGAAGCTGCCCGCCGCAAGCCGGGCAAGCTCGCGGATCTCCTCGGCGGCCGCCTTGGGGCCGGGGATCATCTCGGCCTCGCGCACACCGTCAAAGGCGTGCCGGTTGCCGAGCTCGCGCGCGGCTTCGATGGCCCGCACGATGGCGGCGAGGTCGCGATCCGTGCCGAGATAGTTGCCGTCGATCGCTACGGCATCCTGAAAGTTGCTTCCGGTCAGACGCACGGAGCCTCGGCTCGTCGGCTGCAACAACGCGGGCGCAATGGTGAACGTGTCTGGCGGAGGCGCTCCAAAGCGCGCGGCTGTTTCAGGCGTGACCACCGGCAACTGCTCGAGAACGAGATTGATGTCGGTATCGCCCGAGGGGCCGCTCGAAAGCCAGGCTTCCGCCTCGACGGCATTGCTGTCGGCAGGGCGGTCCGGCATCTTGCCCTTGTACTTGAACACGACGCCGGAAAGGAGCGCATGGTCCTGCAGGTTCTGGCCGACTCCGGGCAGCCTCTCGACAACGTCGATTGCCAAGCCGCGCAGCGCTTTCGCTTCTCCCACGCCCGAGAGCATCAGGAGCTTTGGGCTCCCGATGGTGCCGGCGGCGAGGATGACTTCCTTGTCGGCTGCGATGTCCCTAAACGTGCCGTCCGTGCTGATCTTCACGCCCACACAGCGCGTGCCTTTGAAGTTCAGTTTTACAACGTCTGTCTTGAGCAGCAGCGTCAGGTTCGGCCGCGACAAGGCCGGGCGCAGGAAGGCACGAGCGGCACTGGCGCGAGTCCCATCAGCAGTAATGTTCATGTTGATATAGCCGGCACCGGCGCGCATGGGCCCGTTCGCGTCATCCACGATGGTCATGCCGCTTTCGCGCGCGGCCTCGAGGAAGGCGGGTGCCGTGGGATGGGGATTCCCCGGGCGACGGACATGGATCGGGCCGCCGACCCCCCGCCACTCATTGGCGCCGCCTTCCCAATCTTCCTGAGCCTTGAAAACCGGAAGCACGTCGGCGAACGCCCAGCCCTTGGCTCCGTTTTTCGCCCAGCCGTCGAAGTCCCGTTGCATTCCGCGGTTCCAAACCATGGCGTTGATGCTGCTGCCGCCTCCCAGGACATGCCCGAGGGCCATGTTGAACTTCCGGTTGTTCAATCGCGGCGACGGGGTAACGGGCAGGCTATAGTCCAGCGGTCCACCGACGTTGTAGAACCAGACGCTCGGATTCGCGATCGTCGGTGCGTCGTCGGGCCCTCCGGACTCGATAACCAGCACCTGCGCGCCTGACGTGGACAATTCAGCACCCAAAACAGAGCCGGCCGCCCCCGCACCCACCACGATAAAGTCATAGTGAGCTTGGAGCGAAGCTCGGCGCTGTTCCTGATTCTCCCCGGCCGCAAGAGCTAGATCGAGCGACGGGCCGGACGCGCCGGCGGCCGTCGCTGCGCCCAGCATGGAGAGGAACTTGCGTCGCGTCAGACGGCCCGTAGCCAGCTGATCCAGCAGGCGTTGCCTTGCTTCATTCGATGAATCGATCATTGGTTGAACCTCCGAGCATCTGTCAGCCGCTCAGCTAGAAACGCTCCGCTTGCTCTAAGGGCCTGCGTTGCAGCGGTGAGTCCAGGGACCTGGATGACGAACCCGTGCGGCATTCCCATCCATATGTCCAACCTGGCGTCGACGCCGGCGGCAACGGCGCGCTCGACATAGCGCCGCGAATCGTCGAGCAGCACTTCGTCGTCTCCCACGTGAACACGGACTGGCGGCAAGCCGCCGAGGGCGGCATGGAGAGGCGAAGCCTGCGGGTCCTTCGGATCAGCCCCGCTCAAATACGAGCGGATGAGCCCGGCGACCTGGGGCTTTGTGAAATACGGATCCGCTTCCGCTCGTGTGGCGTAGCTCTCGCCCGTGAGCGCGAGGTCGATCACCGGCGAGAATGCAACCGCAGCCACCGGGGCCACAGAGCCTTTCGAGCTTTGTGCAGTGGTGATGGACAAGATGACCAATGCCAGGTTGCCGCCGGCTGAGTCCCCGGTAAGAGCGATCTTGGCGATTCCCCTATCGACGAGTCCGCGATAGCAGGCTGCAATGTCCCTTACCGCCGCAGGAAACGGATGCTCCGGAGCGAGCCGATAGTCAGGGATGAAGGCATTGGCCCCAGCGCTCGATGCGATGTGCCCGACGAAGTTGCGGTACGCCTTGGCCGATCCCCAATTGAACCAACCACCGTGCGCATGAAGGATCACGGCACCCTTATGGGCCGGGGTTGGCCTCGCCCACCAGCCGGAGATCCCTCCCACGGTCCCAGCTTCAAAGGTGATTCCCTTCGGGACCGCGACGCGTTCCATCACCCCGTCAAATGGACCTCGGCCGGCAGTCCCTTCGATCTTTCCCTTCATAGGTGCGACCATCGACCGCAAAGTGGCCGCTACGACCGAGTCCTCCCGGCTAAGCGGATGAATCTCCAACCAAGGGGCCTTCGTCGGTTGCATTTCTTCTCGCTTTCTTCTCTAGGTGGCACGATAGCTGTTGGTTGGCGATCTGGTTAGGGCGGCGTCGCCTGGAAGGCGTCCCAGCGCGGCGGCGCCGCGCCCTGTCTTTTCCCACGCCGCGGCCGGCGGATGCCCTCTTATCAGATGCTTTACAAAGGGGACGGCCGCCTCGCCACCGACTATTCCGAGGAGACCAAACAAGACACCGACGATGAGTCCAACTACTAACGAGGCGATATATGGCTGCATGGTGTTAACTCGAGAGATCTAAGCCTGTGAGAGCTGCTCTAATTCTTTGTAATAGGGTTTAATGACCGCCCGAGCCTTATCTGCAAGAGGTGATCTCCAGTCGCGGAAGAGTTCGGTGACAAGAGCGAGCGCCGTGTTTGGAATGGCCCCTGCACTTACGAGCCGTTGAATCGCAGTTTCGTGAATTAGTTGGGACCGACCACCCACAGCATCAACGACAAACATAACGTCGTACCCTGCGTTCATGGCTTCCAGGACGGGAAAAGCCAAACAGATTTCCGTCCAAAGTGCTCCAAAGATGAGCCGCTTTCGTTTCGTAGCGACTACAGCAGTTCGGAATGCGGAATCCTCCCAAGCGTCCATTGAGGACCGATCGATTTCTTTTGCGTCTGGAATAGCCGAGCGAATGGAATGCTTCGTAGGGTGGTTGACTCCCATTTGCACACCGACTGTCGAAAGAATGACCGGCATGTCGAACGCTTTCGCCGCGCCAATTAGAAGTCGTACATTGGCGTCGATCAGGCCCTCAGACGGTTTTGACTTTACTTGCTCGAACATCTCTGGCTGGTAGTCAATAAGGATAAGAGCGGATTCTTCGTGTTTAAAGACGCCGGAATTGGTGCCCATTTTTTGTATCCTTCAGGTCGGCGGTTGCACTACGAACGCGCGTCGCGCGGCTAGCTTCGTATCGCTTTTTTCAATCAATACATTCGGGGCTGTAATCTCCGGATCTACATCCCATTTGGCTGTGGCCGGTTGCGTCAGACCGCGAGCGTCCCGTCGAAGTCGATCGTGGCGTGCGTGCCGTCGCAAAACGGCTTGTTGCTGGATTGGCCGCATCGACACAACGCCATTGGGTTGTCGTGCTCGATGACGCGGCCGTCCGGCGCCATCAGCCTGACCGAACCAGTCACCACGTACGGGCCGTTCTCACCAGGGACTATCGTCACATCCGACATGGAGCTCCTTTCAATGCACTCGAAGGGTCTTGCTGATCGGCAGCCGGCGGATCCGGACACCGGTAAGGTTGAACACTGCGTTGGCGACCGCGGGCGCCATGAGAGGAACGCTGACCTCTCCGACACCGCCCGGCTCCTTCGTCGAATCGATGAGATGAACCTCGATGGCAGGAGTCGTGCGCATTCGCATCAGCGGGTAGCGGTCGAAGTTCTGGGTCGCGATCTCGCCGCCGTCGCGGAGAACGATTTCGCCCCACAAGGCGGCACTGAGCCCGAACAGAATGCCCCCCTCGACCTGAGCGCGAACAAGGTCAGGGGTGAGCTTGAGCCCGCAGTCGAGCGCGAACACGACCCGCTCGACATGGACGCGCTGTTGCGCGTCTGCACTCACCTCGATGGCGGCCGCGGCGTGGCTCTTGAAGCCTTCGGAACAGGCAAAACCGATGCCGCGTCCACGCGCCGTCTCGGGCCGCCAGCCGACTCTGTCGGCCACCACGTTCAGTGCCTGCAATGTGCGCGGATTGTCGGCGAGCATGCGTCGACGGATCGCGATGGGATCGGTGCTCGCCGCAAGCGCCAATTCATCAATGGCGCTCTCCCGCGCAAACTCCGTAGGAGAGTTGCCCACGGAGCGCCAGGTCATCACCGGAACGCCGTGCGCGACCTTGGCCACGCGAATGCGCATATTCGGCACCGCGTAGGGCGGGTCTACGGCCCCGGTCACCGTGAGGAAGTCGACGCCGTTCTGAACCAGGACGTTGCTGACGATCGGTAGTTCACTTCCGGTTGGCTTGGCTGCCAATTCATGATGCAGGACCGTGACGGCGCCCTGGGCGTCGATAGCGGTGCGGACGCGGTGCGCCGACATGGGCCGAAAGCGGCCGCTCTTGAAGTCTTCCTCGCGAAGCGACTGGACTTTGATCGCGTGTTTCCAGTGCAATGCGCGCGCGATCTCGACCGCTTCGCTGGTCGGATCGTCATGATGGCTCGAGTGCAGACCGAACGCGCCGCCCGCCAGCGTGACGTGCACGTCGATGCGCTCGCGAGGCAGGCCCGACGCCTCGGCGGCCGCCATCGCCGTGTACTCTGGCGCCTGGGTGGATGCCCACACCTCGAGACGTCCGTCCTCCCGCATATGGCAGACGGCGTTGTTCGGCTCCATCGCGGCATGTGCGAGAAACGGCAGCTCGTACACCGCGTCGATGGAATGCAGCGCGCGAGCGAGCCCAGCCGTCACGTCACCCTGGTCGCGGGCAACCAGCATTCCCTCGCCGCTTTCCAGGATGCGGCGATGTTCGGCGGCCAGCTGTTCCGAGCTGCGAGTCTCAGCCGCGGCATCGTCCCAGGTCACTGACAGTGCCCGCAACCCGCGCTGCGCATCGTCGAACGTCTCGCCGACCACGCCGACGCCGTTGCTGATCGGCACGACGGCGACAACGCCAGGGACGGCGAGTGCGGCCGAGTCGTCGACGGCGAGGGCTCTGGCCCCGAACCGCGGCGCGTGGAGCACGACGGCCGTGCGCGCATTCGGCGGGGTGATGTCGATGGTGTAGCGTGTCCGCCCCAGGATCTTCGCCACGCTGTCGACTCGACGCAGATCGCTATGTCCGATCAGCCGGTACTGGGACAATGCCTTCGGTACGGCGCCGGCCGGCACCGGCATTTGCTCGGCCCGCTGGGCAACGGCCCCGAATCCGACGTGACGACCGTCAGGGGCGCTGATGCTCCCGTTGTCGACCCGGAGTTGCTCGACCGGTACGCCGAGCTGCTCGGCAGCCGCCCCGAGCAAACGCGCTCTCGCCATCGCCGCTACCGCGCGGTAGCGGGCCCAGAAGGCTTGGGTCGACGTCGAGCCACCGGTCATCTGTACGAGATTGCCGAGGATCATGTTGGCGTACACCGGACCCGCCTTGGTCGCCCCGCCTGAGGCCTGCGTTACCTGAACCGCTTCGGGGGCCACGTCCAGCTCCTCGGCGATGAGCGTCGTCAATCCGGTGTTGATGCCTTGCCCCATCTCGATCTGGCTCGACCTGACCAGCACCCGTCCGTCCAACATGATCTTGAGGTACGGATGGACCGGGTCACTGAGCTCACTGTCCAGCAGGGGCGGAACGGGGTATTCGCGAACCTCCGGCAGCGCGGAGGACGGCTCGCCCTTGGCGAGGACTCGAGCCGCCTCATGGATGGCGTGCCGAATCCGCGGATACGTGCCGCAGCGGCAGAGGTTCTGATTCATGGCGTTGCTGACCGCTTCATCATTCGGAGCGGGATTCGCGCTCAACAACGAAACGGCAGCCAGGGTCTGGCCAGGCTGACAGTAGCCGCATTGCACCACGTTGCCCGTGTACCAGGCCGCGCGGACGGCATCCACGACCGGCCCGGACGCACCCTCCACGGTAACGATCGCCTTTCCGGCAACGCGACCGACCGCGACTTGGCATGACTTCGTGGCCTTGCCGTCGATGAGCACCGTGCACGCCGCGCAGAAACCTGCACCGCAGCCGAACTTGGTCCCGCGCAGGTTCAGGACATCCCTCAGCGCCCAAAGCAGAGGGGTCTTCCCGTAACCATCGTCCACCGATACGGTGGCGTGATTGACGTTCAGCTCAATCATGTCGTCTGGAGAAGTGTTTTCCAGTCCTGTGCCTTCGCCCACGACTCGAAGTCGTGGAAGGCGACGTCGGCGAACTCACGGCGGAGCGCTGCGCGATCGACCGTCCAGCCGACACGGTCGAACCACTCGTACATCTTGGCGGCGTCCTCACCCATGCCCTGTCGGGCGACGTCCAGCGGGACCTGGAAATAGGTGAAGGAGCGGCCGGTGACACGCGACAGGATGGCGACGACGTCGTTGCCGGTGAGCTCGTCGCCTGCGAGGTCGAAGCGCTTGCCTGCAAAGCGGCCTGGCTCCTCGAGGAGGCGAACGGCGACGGCGCCGATGTCCGCGAGGGCGACTTGCGCGAGCTGTCTCGTCGGCGGCAGCGGCGCGGCGTAGATGCCCTTCGCGAGCTGCTGTTTCCCGTAGTAGAGGTTCTCCATGAAGTAGACCGGCGCCAGGACCGTCGCGCGTACGCCGATCCTGGCGATGTGCTTTTCGACCTCGTACTTGCTGTCGAAGTGCGGAACGCCCGTCTGCCTATTCGCGGAGCCGACCGAGGTGAAGACGAGATGTGCTCCCGCGGCCTTCGCCGCATCCGCGACGGAGATGCCTTGTCGCGTTTCGGCTTGCGTGCCTCCTTCGAGTGGCGTCGTCATCGCGAAGAGGGAGGTCGCTCCTTCGAGCGCCTTCGTGAGCGCGGCCGTGTCTTCGAGTGACGCGCGGACAAGCGTGACGCCCGCGTTTGAGAGCGCTTTCGCTTTCGCGGAATTGGTATTGCGCGTGACGGCACGCACCTCGTGACCGCGCTCGAGCAGGCTCTTCACCACAGCGCCACCTTGGTTGCCTGTGCCACCCGTGACGACGACGGCAAGCTTGCGACCCATGATCAGCGGTTCCGAAGCTCGACGAACTCGAATACCGCGCCTTCCACGTCGCGGGCCACCATGTTCTTGCCGACCGGCGTGGGACCTGGCGGCCGGAGGATCGTTGCGCCGGTAGCCCGAAGATGCGCCTCGTAGTCCGCCAGGGAATCCACGATGAGCGTTGCGCGGACATTCTTGAGCGGCGCCAGCGCTGATTCTTCGCCTGCGACGAGGGCGAAGGGGCCCAGCATCGCAATGGTGATTCCAAGCTCGCCCAGCGTGAACCGGAACTCGACGGTCTCGCCCGTGAGCGAACTGTATCGCTCAATGGCCGCCTCTAGGTCCTTCGTGAACACGAGCACTGCTATGCCGAGAACCTTCATGCCTTGGCGTCCGAGCTATTTGCCGAGGACCGACTCAAGCTTCTGCAATATCCCTAGCTGCGTCAGGACCACCGTGCCGGAGGGATAGCAGTTGAAGGACTGGATCTTTCCGTTCTTCACGCGGAACACGTCGCAGCAAGGCGCGTTCATCCGCTTGCCGGTCGGCGGGATGGTGGCAAGCGGCAACTGCAGCGGCCCTTTGTGCGTTCCCTGCAACGCGAGCTCAACGACGACCGTATCGCCGACGTTGAAGAACCGATACAGCTCTCGATGCATGTTAGGGAAAGCGGTCGCGTAAATTTCCACGGGTCGGCTGAGCTCGGATGCGCCGCGGTACGTGATCCCGATCGACTGGTCGGTGAACGTGCCGTCTTCGGTGAAGCATTGCGCCCATCCGGCCAGATCTTGGTTTTCTGCGATCTCGTACGCCTTGCGGACGAATGCCTCGTTCGCTGCCTCGCTCGCGCCCATGCGACCGTTCCCTCCAAGGACCTTGCTGGTGGACGTAGTAGCATCCACAATGCAATTGCTGGTCCACCCTTTATGTCGATGAAAGACAAGAGAATTTCCGTGTTTCCCGTTGACGGTATTTCGCCATTGGCGAAATACTGGACAACAATCGCGAGGCGCGAATGAACGAATCTCCCTCGGAGCAGTTGAAGGCCACGCTCGACTTGATTCCCGCCTCAGCGTGGTACGCGAACCCGTCGGGCGGAGTCACGTACGTGAACAAGCGAAATGCGGACTACCGCGGAATCTCCAGCGACCACCCCCTCAGGCTGGGTACCGTGAAAGGTGCGCCCTGGGATTCACATATTGCTCTGCTGCATCCGGACGATCGCGACGAGGCGCGCGAGGTCTGGTCGGCGTGTTTGAAGACAGGTCAGGCCGGCGAGATCACTTTTCGCGTACGCAATCAGACCGGAGGATATCGGTGGTTTCTCAGTCGTGCCGAACCTTTCCGGGCGGACGATGGAACGCTGCTCGGCTGGATCGGCATCAACTTCGACATCGAAGAGCACAAGCGAGGCGAAGTCGAACTTCGGCGGAGTAAGGCGTATCTGGCAGACGCGCAGAAACTCAGTCGCACTGGCTTCGTCGGGATGGAAGCGCGTACGAAGCGGATATTCTGGTCCGAGGAGGCGGCCCGGATCTACGGATACCCTCCCGGAACGGAACCAACACCGGACCTGATTCTGCAGCGATCTCATCCTGACGATGTCGACCTTGTCAAAGAGGCGCTCGAGCGTGCGGCACAGGACGGGAATGACTTCGACTATGAGCATCGGTTGCGGATGCCGGATGGTTCGATCAAGCACCTTCACGATCGCGCCCATCGCGTGAGGGATGAAGCAGGCAACGACGAAGTGGTTGGAGCGATAGTCGACATCACGGAGCGTAAGCGCGCGGAAGACAAGATCCGCGAGCAGGAGACGGAACTGCGGCAGGTGCTGGATCTCGCGCCGCAGATGATCGGCGTACAAGGGCCTCAGCGCCAGCGCCTCTATGCGAATCGGCAGGCGCTCGCGTATTACGATGTCACTCTTGACGAGTGGCGTCAGCGAGACTATCGATCCGAGGTTCATCCGGACGACGTCGACAGGGTTAAGGCACACATTGATCATTCGTTGTTAACCCGCGGGGCATACGAGCTGGAGATGCGGCTGAAAGCTGGCGACGGAACATATCGCTGGTTCCTATTGCGTTCCAACCCGCTTCACGACAATGAAGGGCAGCTCCTGCGGTGGTATATCGCATGTACCGATATTGAGGATCGGAAGAAGGCCGAGGAAAGGCTGCACCAGGAGAACGTCGCCCTTCGGGAGGAGATCGACAAGACATCGATGTTCGAGGAGATCGTCGGCGCTTCGCCCGCGCTGAACGCGCTGCTCTCCCGAGTCTCCAAGGTGGCCGGCAGCGATTCCACCGTTCTGATCACCGGCGAGACGGGCACCGGTAAGGAACTCGTCGCGCGCGCCATTCACAGGCGCTCCCGCCGGTCCTCGGGGGCATTCGTGGCTCTCAACTGCGCGGCCATTTCGCGCGAGCTGGTCGCCTCGGAACTGTTCGGTCATGAAAAGGGCGCTTTTACAGGAGCGACGCAAAGGCGGCTGGGCCGCTTTGAGCTGGCGGACGGCGGAACCATCTTTTTGGACGAAGTGGGTGAGCTCTTCCCAGAGACGCAAGTCGCGCTGCTCCGGGTACTGCAAGAGCGCGCATTCGAGCGGGTTGGAGGGACACAACCCATCCGCGTCGACGTTCGAGTCATTGCCGCGACCAATCGCGACTTGAATGCAGCCGTGGACAGCGGGACCTTCCGCCAGGATCTTTTTTACCGGCTGAACGTCTTTCCCCTGGAAGCGCCTCCGCTGCGGGAACGAAGAGAAGACATCCCAGTGCTGGTGGAGTACTTCGTGGGCCGTTATGCGCGGATGGCGGGCAAGACGTTCCGGCGCATCAAGAAGCGGACACTCGAACTGCTGCGATCCTATCCGTGGCCGGGGAACGTGCGCGAGCTGCAGAACGTC
>Ga0137407_10000171_pt1 | contig 47822 bp, 40 predicted proteins | sample CZOMad2_2_16fung_FD_108410 | JGI IMG/M metagenome (GOLD analysis project Ga0137407, IMG submission 108410) | Vadose zone soil fungal communities from Angelo Coast Range Reserve, California, USA - CZOMad2_2_16fungal (Illumina Assembly) | ecosystem: Environmental > Terrestrial > Soil > Vadose... | reverse complement strand
CTGGAGCTGTAGAAGGTTCCAAGGGTTAGGCTGTTCGCCTATTAAAGCGGTACGTGAACTGGGTTCAGAACGTCGCGAGACAGTTCGGTCCCTATCTGGTGTGGGCGTAGGAGATTTGAGAGGACCTGTCCTTAGTACGAGAGGACCGGGATGGACGAACCTCTTGTGTTCCAGCTGTCATGCACATGGCACGGCTGGGTAGCGAAGTTCGGTTGTGATAAACGCTGAAGGCATATAAGCGTGAAGCACTCCTCAAGATTAGATCTCCCAACCCTCAAGGGTAAAGAAGGGCACAGGAAGACCACCTGTTTGATAGGCTCGGAGTGTACGAGGGGTAACCCTCTCAGCTGACGAGTACTAATCGCCCATTCGGCTTGACCATAAAATTTACTCAGCGCATTAGAGCAATTAGCAAATGGCAATTAGCACGCAGCTGAATCTGGCTGTTTGCTGGTGCACCGGCTGCTGGTCAAGAATGCAACGCCTAAAATAGAAGCACAATCTATTCAGTTGTGAGGTTTCGTCCTCATGATCTTTGAAATTCAGCAATTGGCAAATGGCAGTTAGCAATTAGCAAAATCTTAAAACGTGGTTTGGCTAATTACTGAATGCTGATTGCCGAGTGCTAAAAATCTTTGGCCCTTCCTGTTGTGAAGGACCCTTTGCGCGGGGAAACACCGGTAGAACCTGATCGATGCCGCGCATTGCTAATATCAGCGATAAGCCGCTAGCTCCTAGCCTCTAGCTAGTAGCCAGAAGCTAGCAGCTAGTCGTCCGCGCGAAGCGCGGATAAGTTTGCGGTGATCTTACCGCGGGGGTACCACCCGTTCCCATCCCGAACACGGAAGTTAAGCCCCGCAGGGCCGATTGTACTGTACGCGAAAGTGTGTGGGAGAGTAGGTCGTCGCCGCATTAAAATCTAAAGGCTCCATTCAGAAATGAATGGAGCCTTTTCCCCTTTGTGTGTGAAAGGAACCTTTGTATGTGCGCTGTAAATCCTTCTGAAACATTTGGGTACAATGTTGAAATTTGGGAAAGAGCGAAGAAAGAAGCAATTCGAGTGATAGTTTTTGAAGCGAAACCGATGGCGTATTCGGACTTGGCAAGAAAAATTAACAGCGTTAGCTTTGGACCTCGCGACCGCGTGTTTCATAATTCCCTGGGACAGATTTCTGTTGAAGAAGACGCTGCTGGGAGGGGTATGCTCAGCGCGCTGGTGGTTCATAAAGATGACGGCAGGCCAGGTCAAGGCTTTTTTGATCTGGCAAAGAGGCTTGGCAGGGATGTGACCGATGAACTGCGATGCTGGAACGAAGAAGTGAAGACGGTGCTAAAACATTGCGGAAATCACCCGTTTCGTGCGCGAATCTAAATTGAGTTGTTAGCAGATCCCTCGCAAAGAACGCTCGGGATTTCGGCTGGCGGCTCAGACGCCGCCAAAGCGCCTCAAGTTAAGCCCCGCAGGGCCGATTGTACTGTACGCGAAAGTGTGTGGGAGAGTAGGTCGTCGCCGCATTAAAATCTAAAGGCTCCATTCAAAAATGAGTGGAGCCTTTTGTGTTTCTGCAAGATTTCTCGCCCCTAAAGCGGTTCCTACGTTGGTATACCCTAAGTTTTATGGTGTCTAAACCCAGCCGAGGGCGGCTGGGCCACAAAATTTCGTTGTCCATAGTGCTTGGTACACCTAGAGTCGTGTGGCACCGCTGCCCCCGGCGGTGAGTCTTTTCCAGCACAGCAACTCTAACTGCTCGTACGTGCAGAAACTAGCGGGGCAACAGCCAATTCAGAACTCTCTGCCGGGTACGGCCTGTTCTTCGCCGACGCGGCCCGCCACAATCTCCGCGCGGAAGTAGTTTTCCCCACGCATCGGGCAACCTGTCATACGCCGCAGCATGGCAAGCTGACCGGTGTGGGTCAGCGCGTCGGCCACGGGGCCTTGAAAGAGTTGTTCCACCGGGGCGCCAAGAGGCAGACTGGAAGCCAGATAATCATCGAACGCCTGCAAGGTCTTGAAGAAGCGCTTGACTTCCTGGGACCAGGACAACGGTGTGGAATCATGCCATTCCTGTTTTCCCCGGGCGATGGAGAGCGCCCAATCAAACAGGTCGCCCATGTGGGCCAGGATTTGCGCCGGCGTACGGCCTTTCTCTCCGGTGCTGAATCCGGCAAAAGTTTCCGGCGCGCCGCGCAAGGTCTTGCCTCCGCGATACGCCAGTGTGGCCAGCGTGTGGCGCAGCAGTTGCCGGCTGGGATCGGCGGCGGGCGATGGTGTTTTGCTCTCCATAATTGCTCTCCTTAGATTGGCCCAATCATCAACTCTCAGAACATTTTGCGCAGCATTCATTTTCCGGAAATAGAAAACGGCTTGGCGGTTCACCTATTGCTGTCTGCTTGCGTCCGGCGCGTGGTCTTTGCGATGTACAAAGTAGATCACGCCGCTGTAGTCGTCCGTCAACAGGAATGAGTCATCCCCCATGTTCAATATGTCGCACGGGCGACCGTAAATGACTCCATTCTGCAAAAAGCCGGTAATAAAATCCTGCGGCTGGGCGTGCGCTGTCACGCGCACCACACGGTACCCACGCTGCAAGCGCTTCTTTGAGGACCCGTGCAGCGCAACCAGAAAGGAATTCTTCAACGCCGGGCTCTGTGCGGTTGAATCAAAATACTCCAGACCCAAGGGAGAACTGTGGGCGGCAAATGTAGCAAATGGCTTGGGGACTTTGAAGCAATCCGCATGGTTGGGCGACGCCGCGGCCGTAGGGTCCTCAAAAATCTTGCCCGCTTTGAAATAACAATTCGGCCAGCCGTAATTCCTGCTTTCATCGGCTGGAGTGGCGTTGTCAACGAACGCGACCATGGTATCGTCGGGCGCATCGTCGCCAAGGTGGTCAGCGCCCATATTCGTGCCGTAAAGAACCGGGCCCACAAATTTCAAGCCGACCGCATTGCGCACTCCGTGTCCGATGATCCGGGCATGTTTGCCATCAGGATCCATGACGGAAAGCGAAGCGCGGACTTTTTCCTTCTCCTCGCATGCATTGCAGCTGCTGCCGACGGAAACGTACAACTTGCCCAGGTTCTCCTTGCCGCCAAAAGCCACCGTGCGCGTCAGGTGCCATCCACCGTATTTGTAATTCAACCCGTAATCCGGATAGGTAGCCAGGACTTCAGGCTGCGCTGAAGGTGATTCTTCTCCGGAATGAAAACGAAAACGCTCCAGCTTATCGGTAAGAGGAAGGTAGAGCCACGGCTGGCCCGCGGGATCGGTATAAAACGCTACGTCGTTTGGGTTGCGGAGATGTTGAAGATATGGAACCACGCGCGCAAATGTGCCCGACTTCCGGTCCCATCCTTCCAAAATGTAAACCGTACCGCGTGAATTGTCCGCGCGGTTGTACATGTCAGTCACAAAAATGCGTCCGTCGGGCGACTTGGCCATGAAGCGCACCCGCTTCAATCCCTGGGCGGCAATCGTAATGTCAAACCCCTGCGGAAGGTTCAAGGAAAACTTCTTGCCGCTGGATAAAGTAATGGTGTGCGGTTCCAGTCTTAATGCATCCGGTGCGGCCTTTTCCTGGACGCGGGACGGTGCTGCCGCGTGAGCGGCGACGAAGATCATCAGCACCACAAAAAGCAAACAGAGACCATTGCGAAAATTAGGAATCATCGGAAGCGTTTGTCTTCCCTCATCTTTCCTGCATTGTAAATCCACTCAATCCCCAACGAAACGTATGTAGTCAACAGGGTTTCGCAATCGCTTCCGCTCTAAAAACACCGAAGCCGCTCAGCGCCAGCCCGATCCCTCCCAGCAGCATGGCCATCATGAACTGGTGGCAGCCATGATGGTGCATGTCTGAGAGCTGGCACCCGGAGTCAGTCAACAACCGTGGGATTCCGGCAATCACAAACGGCAGCGCTGCCGCCCAGAACGCCCAGCTTTCACCCCGGCGCAACGGCACCAGCGCAATCATGATTTCCACCAGGATAAGAGCGATGCAGACAAGGGCCAAGCCAGGCTCAAGTTTGTGCGCGATGCTCCCGTCGTTCCGATGAATCAACGAAAACACCGGTTGCAGCGCAAGCCATAAATAAGACAGGGCCACCAGTCGCGCTCCCCAGGCTAATTTCCCGGATCCAGTCTTCATGGACAGAATTATAGGGCAAGTATTGGCCCGCCAGGTTTTCCGTGACAAGAGGCGCATGTTATGCTCTGCCAGTACACGTTGCTCCCATCCCCGAACACCAGCGAGTGGACCATGCCAGAAAAAGTTGTTCCCATGATTCACGTCCCCGATGTCAGCGCCACCGCCGAGTGGTATACCTCGATCGGATTCAAACAAATCCGGCACAATGAGGAAGATGGAGAGATCAACTGGGCGCTGTTAACTTTCGGAAACAGCGAACTCATGCTCCAAGCCGGCGGAAAAGCGAGCGTGGACCATCGTCGCGAAGTGGACCTGTACATACACACCGATAACATTGAAGACATGCATCGGCGTCTAAAAGATCGGGTCCAACTTGTCGAAGACCTTCACGATACCTTTTACGGCATGCGTGAGTTCATCCTTCGTGACATCAACGGGTTTTGGATCACCTTCGGCCAACCCATTCAGACGTAAGCAGTTCTCCTGCCGGTACGGGCGCCCAAACATGCCTTAAATATGGCGCCGAGCACCGCAGGACAACTTTCTTCAACTTTCTGTTAAAGCTTTCCTGCCGCCTGCCGATAGGTGAACTGAGAATGAGCCCGTGGATTGGTCGCCCAATTCGATTGATGAGGTACAGGTCTTTCCGACAGCACGGATAGCCGACCGAAACTCCGCCCAGTGGCGGCAGCAGCAACAATCCCAGCGTCGCAAGAGCCATTTGCAACACTTGGCGCGCTCGCTGGAAAGCGGTGATCTGGAGCAGGCAAAGCACGCTCTTGATCTGCTGGTGGGCGACGAACCTGAGCCCGGCCAGATCGACATCACCGCAAAACCGCTCTTTCTGGGGTTAGGCAAGGCACTCTTGTCTGGAGACCTCTCGGCCGCGCGTTCGGCTTTCTTGCAACTTATGCCGGACGCGCACTCCGTTCGTCAGCAGCATCCTCAAGTGAAACAGAGTGGGATGCGGAAGCTGCCATCCAGCCTTGCGCCATCCGCTACAACTGGACCATCCTCTACTGAAGAAAATGATTCCGGGACCAGCCTGCTCGATGTAACGGCGTGAGCACCGGGTGCGCCTGAATTACTTTCTTGCTCGCCGCCAGGAAGCTCCGCGCTTTGAGAGATTACCTCATCCGAACGGGCCTGTTACGGCTGTTGATTCGGCGATGACAAGTAATTTACCTCCAGTTGATTCCCCGTGCATTGTCCGTTTCGTGCAGTTCCTTGAGGCTGAGTGCACGCCAAGGAGGCACAAAACATGCCCTTTCGGAGTATTACTATTCTGTTAATTCTCTTAGTAGTTATTTCAACCGCCGGCGCGGCGCAAACTGAAAGACCTCTGGAGATCGGGACCCAGTTCACCGTGCTGCATGTGGAACCGCTTAGGGAAGGAGCGGGTTCGGTGGGTGCCCGGGCCTCCTACGATTTGCCGCTCAAGAAGCTCACAATGGCCCCGGAAATCGAATTCAACTACTTCCCCCAGAATCCGTCCGGCAATTTCGGTGAGACGCAATTGCTCGCCGGGGTGCGGACCGGCATCAAGGTCGGCCAGTTTGGGTTCTTTCTCAAGACGCGCCCGGGGTTGGTGCATTTTGGCGGCGACGATTTCAAGGAGCGCAATCATGGCAGCAGCACCAACTTTGCCGTGGACGTGGGCGGTGTCTTTGAATATTACATCTCGTCAAGAGTCGTTCTTCGCCTGGATTGGGGAGACACCATGATTCACTTCCCCGATCCAATCACGGTCGCATCCATTCCTCCGGTAAAGGCAGCCGGGTGGTATCACAACTTTCAGGGCGGGGGCGGGGTGAGCTTCCGCTTCTAAGTCAGCGCGCTTCAACAAATATGGTCAAGAGTGGAATTTTCCTGGTGCTTGAAGCTAAAAGCGCAGCGCAAATCGCATGAATATTAGGGCGTGATAATTTCAGCGCGGCAGGCATTCTGCATCGATGCACTATTCTGAGGATGTTTTCACAACTTGTCATCTTGAGCGCAGCGCCTGGGAACTGTTTTTCCCGTGCGGGCTGATAGGCGCGGAGTCGAAAGATCCCGACCAAGCTTCCTATACCAATGCCGCTTTAGGGAGTTCTTCCCTTCCCAGCGATTTGGCGCGAACGCCTTGGATCTGCATTTATTCTGCATGCATTCTCGGGATGTTTCAGCTCCGCGCAAAAGAGCATCGTTCGTAAATGCATTGCACACGCGCTACGTTCAACATGACAGGTGTTCACGGTGTTCCAGTTGCGACAAGACAATCAAGTCCTCAAATACGTTATGCGATTGCCTTGGCTAAGAAGACTACGCCTTGACTTCTGGTCTCACGTCCAGAACAATCTCTGCATGTCTCGATCTCTTCGCACCGCCTGCACAAGCTCACTGCTCGCCCTTGTGATCTTTGCTCTGCCTGCTTGCATTCAAGCGCAGCAAGCTCCAACTGCCATCGCCAGTGACCCGGCGCCTGACAAAGGCAGCCCGGCAGCCATTGAGACGTTGCAGCTGCCCAGTCACGGATCGGCGCTGAATGCATTGGTTTACATTGCCGCGGGAGCGGGGCCGCACCCTGTCGTGGTGCTGCTTCATGGCTTCCCCGGCAATGAGAAGAACCTTGATCTGGCGCAGGCCATGCGCCGTGCGGGATGGAACGTTCTGTACTTCAACTATCGCGGCTCCTGGGGCTCGCCCGGCGACTTTTCCTTCACCCATGCCCTGGAGGACACGCAGGCCGCCATCGCGTTTCTGCGTGACCCGGCAACGGCAAAAAAACTGCGCGTTGATTCGAACCGCATTGTTCTGATCGGTCACAGCATGGGCGGCTTTATGGCCAATTTTGGCGGGGCTGAGGACGCGAAGATCCAAGCCATCGGCATCATCTCCGCTGCGAACCTTGGCGCAATGCGAGCACAGACAGCCGGCCCAACCGATCCTGAAGTTGCGGTTAAAAAGATTGCCACCTCACTTGCCGCGGAAGGTATGGCTCCGCTGGCCGGTTGCACGCCGGAGAGCCTAGCGCGTGAGATCTTGGCCAACCGTCCGAAGTGGAACTTCATTGACTACGCGGCCAAACTCGCTTCGCGTCCGATGCTGGTCGTCACGTCCGACGATGGTCTTGCACCGGCAAGCGACGCGCTGGTGGACGCACTCCGCAAAGCCGGAGACAAAGAAGTGACGGCGATCCACATGACGACAGACCATTCTTACTCAGATCATCGCATAGCCCTTGAAACTGCCGTGCTCAAATGGCTGGACTCTCTGCGCAAGCCGTAGCTGGCTGAGTCGGGATGCTTCGGTTTGCTCTCGCTCCGCTCGCGCGGCGCTCAGCATGATGGCGCTGACGACACAGCCGCAGCCACTTTCTCTTGCTTTGCTCCGTGCCTCCGTGGTGAAAATTCTGCTTTTGCTGTCCTCGCTCTCAGATTGACGCGCCGGCAAGCGGCATATGACAATGCAAGCATGAAGAAGCGATCTCACGCCGCAATTGCTGTTATCACGGCTGTCTGCCTGTCTCTGGGCTTTGCAGCTTCGTCGCATACACAGAAAGCGGATTCACCGGAACATTCAGTTTCAGCAGGCCAAAAGGGAGAGGCAATCGTGAAACACGCAACCGGACCATTTGACGTTAAATTAGCCCCTCAGACGGACGAAAAAGTCGGCGACCCAACTCTGGGCAGGATGTCCATTGACAAGCAGTATCACGGCGACCTTGAAGCTACCAGCAAGGGCCAGATGCTGACAGCGATGAGCAGTGACGTGAAGGGCTCAGGCGTTTACGTCGCCGTGGAGCGCGTGAATGGAACACTGCATGGCCGCACCGGCACTTTCGCGATGCATCACACCGGCATCATGACGCGCGGCGTCCCGCAACTTTCTATTACAGTGGTGCCGGATTCCGGTACCGGCCAATTGGTGGGCCTGACCGGCAAGATGGACATCAAGATCGCGGAGGGGAAACATTCCTACGACTTTGAATACACGCTCCCCGAAGCCAAGTAACAATCAACAAAGTGAATCACCCAGGTTCAGTGAAACCAGGTTCAGTGAAACCAGGTTCAGTGAAACCAGGTTGAGTGAACCAGGTTGAGTCAAACAAATGACCGGCAGTCTGTGCTGTTCGATAACGCCCGGAGCAGTTCGAGAAAGGGTGTACCATCAACAGTCGTGTGGCACGCCCTTGCCTATGCTTTTGCTTTGCTCTTCTTCACAGCCGGGGGCGGCTGTGGTCCATGTTTGTTTGATTTTTCTTTGCGCTCTTCGCGTCCTTTGCGGTGAATGCTTTGGTTGCGGCTTGCGGCGGCTGTGCCAGATGAGCTACAACAACTCTTGAACTGCTCCAATGCCACTTAACCAACCTTTGCCCGTTCCCAATTTCCTCTACGGCACCGCGTGGAAGGAAGACCGCACCGCGGCGCTTACTGAGCTGGCGCTTCGATCGGGCTTTCGCGGCATTGACACCGCCAACCAGCGCAAGCATTACTTTGAAGCCGGCGTCGGACAAGCGCTGGCCGCCGCCTATCGCGCCGGAGTGGTTACACGCGCGGACCTTTTTCTCCAGACAAAATTCACCTATCAAGACGGTCAGGACCACCGTCTGCCCTACGATCCATCGGCCAGCCTGTCTGTTCAGGTCGCGCAGTCGATGGCCAGTTCGCTTGAGCATCTCGGCGCCGACCACGTTGATAGCTATGTGCTGCACGGACCTTCTTCCGGCCAAGGCTGGACCGAGGACGACTCCGAGGTCTGGGAGGCAATGACAAAAGAACGCGACGCCGGACGGACGCGTGTGCTGGGTGTGAGCAATGTTTCTCTCCGGCACCTGGAGCAAATGGCGGCCATTCATCCTGAAGCGCCTGCGTTCGTGCAAAACCGCTGCTATGCCCGCCTCCGCTGGGACCGCGCTGTGCGGGCGTTCTGCCGTGAAAGAAAGATCGTCTATCAGCCCTTCTCGCTGCTTACCGCGAATGTGGAAGTGCTGCGCCATCCTCTGGTCGCGGGCCTGGCAGCGCGCATGAATGCGACTCCGGCCCAGATTGTGTTCGCCTTCGCGCGCGCGGCGGGGATGCTGCCGCTCACTGGCACCTCTAACGAGGATCACATGAAGCAAGATCTGGCCAGCCTTGACTTAGTACTGCCGCCGGAAGCGGTACAGGCGATTGAATCTCTGGCCGGCTGACCGGGACGATTCCTGTATATAGAGCGCGATCCCGCCTCGGCCTCTGCCGGCTTGCGTCCGAGGCTCCATCCATAGATGATTGATCCGAAGACGATTGATCTGAAGACGATTGGTCCTGAAAATGATTGCCTGCAAAAACGTCACAAAGCGATTTGACCGTCTGGTTGCCGTTAATGACGTAACGTTTCAGGTCCAGAACGGCATTTGCGCCCTCGTCGGGCCAAACGGCGCCGGTAAATCTACCTTGCTCAGAAAACGGAGTGAACTTGGGTCCGGTCCAGCCGAGGACTTGGCGGCTTTCCAGAATTTTGCCCAGGATATGCACTCCGGATCTCTCCGTAAATAACGAACGAAAAGCCTTGTTTCCTTGCAAAAAAGCCCAAAAGTACCCGATAACGGGTATGCCTACAGTCACTGCTCCCGGTAATGGCCCTGTGCTAATCTTCAGGCGGAGTATGCTTGCGCGCCTTTGAAAAAGCACCGCCAGAAGTCCAGGAGATCCTGAGCAAACCCATACGCGAGTTGGGACTCAAGCTTGAAGGGTCGCCCTTGGAGCGCTTTGTGCAGCAGCTCTACCGTGAGCTTGATCGCAAAGGTCTGAAGAAGTTTCGCCCCGTCTGCTATCTCAGTGACGAGTGGGGATGCCCGTCCGGTGAGCCGGTCATCGGCATTCCGTTCTACCTGGCCGATCCCAAGCTGGCGCGGCTGGAAAAAGAGATGAATGATCTGGAAGACTCGCGCCAGATCATGATGTACCTGCGCCATGAAGCCGGGCACGCCATCAACTACGCTTACGCACTGTATAAAACGCCGGAGTGGAAGCAGATTTTTGGCCCTTACCGCAAGCCCTATCGCGATGCGTACCGGCCCATTCCTTTTTCCCGGAACTTTGTGCGCCACATGGAAGGCTGGTACGCGCAGAAGCATCCGGATGAAGATTTTGCGGAGACCTTTGCCGTCTGGCTCACGCCGGGTTCGCGCTGGCGGGAACGATATAAAGGATGGCCGGCGCTAGAGAAAATCCGCTACGTCAATGGCATCGCCAAAAAGTTCGGCAAGACCGACCCGGTGCGGCCCCGCGGACGCACGGATATTACCGTGGAAGAAATGGACACAACGGTCGCGGATTTTTATGAGACGGTCATGAGTGAGCAGCCTTCGCCGGGCGATCTTGCCCTTGATACTGATCTACAGGACATCTTCAAAGTCGGGCGTCGGCGCAAAAAAGGAGTGCGTCCGGCGGCTGATCTGCTGCGCGACAATCGCAAGTCTTTGGTCGATAAGCTAACCTATTGGACAGGCGTGCCCAGGCCCCTGGTCAAGAAGCTGGTGGAGTCCATGGAGGTGCGGGTTGGTGAACTGGGCCTGCGGGCCGATATAAAACAGGAAAAGGATTACCTCACGGAGATCACCGTTTACGCCACGGCTTTGGCCATGAACTACGTCACGCGCGGAAAGTTTGTGCAAACATAAAGCTGTGCGCAAGCGCGAATCCAGCGGATTCGCATGGCGCCGGCTGAACTGGAATTAACATGGACAAGAAACTCAAAATCGCTATTCTCTACGATAGCTGGGGAGAGGAAGAAGCTGCTCCTGAGCCGGAAAAGAAAAAACGCACTCCGGGTAAGAGACGGAAAAAGATAGAAAAGCACGACCGCGAAGAGATTTTTGAAGCCCTGGAAAAATTGGGGCATGAACCCAGTTACCAGGTGCTTGACGGCGAAGACAAGTCTCTGACCGCGCTGGTCCGCTGTGAAGCTGACCTGTTCTTCAACCTGGTGGAGTCTTACGCCGGCGATGACAACATGGAGATGCACGTCGCCGGTTATCTTGATCTGTTGGACCGTGTGTACACCGGCGCTGGCCCGCAGGGCCTGTACCTGGCGCAAGATAAAGGCGTTGCCAAAAAGATGTTTCAGTTCCATGGCATCCGCACGCCGTATTTTGCTACCTGCTATCAGGGCGTTCTCGACCATTCGCAGGACATCTCTTTCCCCCTGATGGTCAAACCGATTTCGGAAGACGGATCGCTCGGCATCGACAAAGATTCCGTGGTCGGCAGCGTAAAAGAGTTGATGCAGCGCATACATTACATCCAGGAAGAGTTTGATTCTCCCGCGCTGATTGAAGAGTACATTGAAGGCCGTGAAATTTATGCCGGGATCCTGGGAAACCAGAACCCTGAAGTGCTGCCGCTCATCGAGCTTGACCTCTCCCGTTTGCCGGACGATATGCCCAAGGTTGCCGGCACGGAAGTCAAGTGGGAGAAAGACAGTGAAGCGTACAAGGTAACCAAGTCCGCTCCCGTAGAAGATTTGGATGAAGAAACCACTGAGTTGCTGGGCAAGACCGCGCTCACGGTCTTCCGCATTCTGCGGCTGCGCGACTATGGCCGCATTGACATGAGGCTCACCAAAAAAGGCGAGATCTACGTCATTGAGGCCAACCCCAACCCGTGGCTCTCGAGTAATTCTGAGTTCTATATGTCGGCAAAGAAGTCAGGAAGATCGTACGCGGACATGATCGGGGAAATCATCGAGCTTGCTTGCACAGACCGGCGTCGCCGCAGCCGGGTGCGCCTTGGGTAGAACATTCTCAGTGTTCGTGTGAGCTTTTATCCACGCTGGTATGGCTCACTTAAAGCCATGTGGCACAGCCGCCCCCGGGTGTGTTTTCTTCGCCTACTCCGAAAATCATGGACCGCAGCCGCCCCCGGCTGCGTCTTTCTCCGCCTGCTCTACCATCGCTTCAACGGCTTTGGCCACACGCCGCGCACGCGACTCCGGATCTCTGTAATGGAAGATAGCGAACAAATGCGCACGCCGACACGCGGGCGACATGCGCTCCCATCCGGCGCGGGCCACAGGGTTCCTGTGCAACGCCACCTGTAGGACCGGTGGCAACTCGCGTTCGGCCTCCATGGTCAGCATCAGACGTTCGGCAATCTGCTCCGCGCGGCGCTGGCGGGTTTCGCTCTGCTTGCCTTCAGACACCCATTTGGCAATGTCATTCCGCGTGGAAGGACTCAGCGCATCATGGTACTTCTGTAGCCGCTTGGATTGCCGCAATTCGCGCAGCAACTCAGCCGGCGCGGAGAATTTGCGTGGCGCCGTATCCGGCTCGATGCGGAACCGCGCTTTCATTCCCGGCGCGGCCTTGGCTCCGGCCTGCATGCGCTTATTCACGATCAGAAAATGCCAGCCTTCGCGGGTGGGAAACAGCGCGCTGGCAAAAGCGAAGCCGTTGATCTCACCTTTGACTTTCAGATGACCGCGCACACCCCAGATTTTCCCAACGTCAAGCGGCACGCGGATAATCACCCAATTAGGCATCCGAGGCGCTCGTTCCAGGATGGCATCGAACGTTTTCACCAGGGGCTTGCGTGTGATTTTGGATGAGGCCATGAGCAATAGTGTAGCGAAAATCCACCCGGGTTTGGCTGGCGGTGTGCTACAAACGCAGAGCTTACCAAACTTCGGCAAACTTTACTTCTATTGACGCTCTTCTGCGCTCAATAGCTGATAACGTGAATTCACAGAAAGGCGTATGTCAGGAGTAAGGATATATGTCAGAAATCGTCAAGCCCAGGATAGTCAATCCCAGAACATTTGGTGTCATTGCTGCCTTCATCTTTGCCCTTACCCTGGTATCAGTCCCAGTTGCGTCAGCTCAGGATACAGCTCAGACGGCCCCACCGGGTCCCCTGGCAGCTCGACTTAACGGCGCCAAGTCAGTGTTTATCTCCAATGCCAAAGGAGAAAATACCGCCAATGAGAAGCCAAGAAATGATCAAGCCGGCACCGATTTCTATGCCGCCATGGAAAGCTGGAATCGATACCGACTGGCGTCGGCCGCTACTGAAGCCGATCTACTTATGCAAATCGACATGGACAAATCACAGGTCCGATTGACCATACTCGATCCCAACACGCGCACGGTGTTAGCGTCCTTCGTCGAACCCGTACTCGGTGGATTCTTAATCAGTACGCGGGAGAAAAACATCAAGCAATCCATCAGCACCCTGGTGGCAGACTTGCGGCGTTTGACGATCGAGCGTGCCGCACCGTTACCGCCAGCTGCTATACCGGCACGTGCAACAACTGCTATAACGGCCCATGTAAGTGGAGACCAGCGCCCGAGGGTGTTCATTTCCAATATTGGCAGCGACGACGTTCAATTCTCCGGCATAGGCATGGCAAGCGCTTACGGGTGGGGACAAGGTTTTAACAAGTTCTACGCCGCCGTGCAAAATTCAGGACAATATGAACTGGTGGGCTCCCCCGCTGACGCTGCTTTTGTTTTTGAAATGAGCTATACCGATCCAGTAGAGACAGCTACAAGGTCACAAAGCAAGCCTGGTTCTGACACTTATCCTCCCGAGCAGGAAGAAGTTGAATACACCATTGACCATCCTCAGGTACGCTTGGTCATTCGCGATTCCGGGACCCTTGCCGTGCAAGGAGCATTTACCGAACTGATCAAGGTCGGGAAGAAGCAAGCGGACCGGGATCGGGCATTCTCTGCTGCGATCAATGCTCTTGTGGATGACGCGAGCATACGCTTGGGACACCCTCCGGCAACCCATTTTATGCCCAGGGTGATCAATGTGGCCCCCACGCCAGCGCAGATCCAGTCGGCAAAGATGGTGTTCATTGCCAACGCAGGGGGATCGGGCATGTTCGGCGGAACTCCATCAATCGACCAGGCGTACAACGAGTTTTACGCGGTGATGCAAAGCTGGGGAGGATATCAATTGTCGCCAACGACCGCCGGCGCGGATTTGATTTTTGAAATATCCGCCAACTCGGGGTTCCACCTGGCAATCCTTGATCCCCAGACCAACGTAACACTATGGGGATTCACGTCAGAAGTGAAGATTGTAATCTTGAAGAGCAATGCGCAAAAGAACTTCGATCGCATGTTGGTAGCACTGGTGGAAGACATAGGTAGCTTGGCGGACCGGCCGGTAGCGGCAATATCCATTCCGCAAGACATAAAAGCCGCTCCCATTCCACCGCAAATCGCCTCTGCCAAAACAGTTTTTATCGCCAACGGTGGAGAAGAAACCCTTACCGATATTAAGGGGACAACTACCTACCGAGCTTACAGCGATTTTTACGCGACCATGAAAACGTGGGGCCGGTACGAACTGGCGCCCACCCCTTCCCAGGCTGACTTGGTCTTGCAAATATCTCTTACGGGCGCAAACATTCACTTGGCAATCCTGGACTCCAAAACCCAGGCCTCGCTATGGGAACTTAAGCAAAACATTCACGGAGTATTTAGACACACAGTACAGCATGACGATTTTGACAAGGCGATAGCCGCACTTGTAAAAAGCACAGCTAAACTGGCAGGCCAGCCCGCGGCTGAGATATCCGTCCCCGCGGGCTTAAATACCGCTCCCGTTCCGTCAAAAATCAGTGACTCCAGAAAAATATTTCTTTCCCGACCTGTAAACGATAGTGATTTCTTCGAGCAACAAGCACCAGACCAGTTTTACAGCCAATGTTCCACAGCCATGAAGAGCTTGGGGAAATATCAGCCAACGACCACGCCGGCGGAAGCTGATTTGATATTTGAACCATCTGTTTACGGTAATCGGGTCAGATTGACCATACGGGACGCCAAAACACGCCATGTATTATGGGCGTTCACCCAGCCCGTGAAAATTGCTTTCTTAAACAGCAATGCGAAAAAGAACTATATCGCTGCAATCGGTCTGCTCATGGACGACTTACACCGCATGGCTGCACTCAATGTCGAGTCGTCCGGCGACATCACAGCAAAGCGTGAGAAGGCTGCTACTGCACAGCAAAAATGAGGGTTATCGGTCGAGTGTGGGGCCCTTGCCGTCGATCATGTCATGCGCTGCTTTACCCCACAATTGCATCTTGCTAGACTCCCGCAATGCAACTTCGCATTCGTCCCGTCAAACTTGACAAATCTGCTGGACCTTTTCGCCGAATGCTCCAGTACGCCTTCTATGACTGGATGCGCGAGATGCCGAAGCAGAGACGTTACATTACGCGGGCCGGCTTTGCGCTCCAGGCGTACGCCATCTATATGATTTTGATGTGGGGGCCGTTCCGGCTGCCAAAATGGCTTTACCCTTATTATTTGGTGTTGCCGCAGTCGCCCGTCAGTTATGTGCTGGTGCTTTTGCTCTACTACGCCGGCTATTGCGTCATGAACGGAATGCTCACTTCAGAATTCGTGCGCAAGACCCAGCTTGAATCGGACCAGATCGCGGCCCAGCAAATCCAGAAAACACTTCAGCCAGAAAAAGTTGATCCGATCGCGGGCTATTCGGTTGAAACTTTTTATCAACCGTTCCGCGATGTGGGTGGCGATTACTTTGATGTGATTGATCTTCCAGCAGGGCGAACGTTGTTCGCCGTAGCTGATGTATCAGGAAAGGGAATGCCGGCGGCCCTGCTCGCCGCCAACATACAGGCGCTGGTCCGAAGCATCGCGAGCGCCACACAAGACCCCGTGGCCCTGGCCACGCAGATCAATGAACACCTGGGCCGCTACACTCCGAGCGATCGCTTTGCTACCGCCGTGTTCGTCGTATTGGATCGCGCGTCAGGAGGTCTGACCTACGTGAACGCCGGCCACAACGCTCCCATTATTTCTGGTCCCGAGCCAGCCATATTTTTGCGAGCCACAGGGATGCCGCTCGGATTGTTGACTGGTGCGGAATATGAATCCGGGACAGCCAGCATTCCTCCTGGCGGCACGCTGCTCATGTTCACCGACGGATTAACTGACGCAATTCCCGGCGATGCCCCCGAAGCGCGTCTGTGTGACGCCTTGGCTGGTGGTTCAGCCAAGACCATGCTGCAACTCAAAGCTCTTATAGACCCTAAGTTCCACGAAGATGATGTTACTTTACTGCTGGTCCGGCGAGACGATGCCGCGGCTGGAGATGGCAACCACCGGGTATAAACGGTGACCTTACTCTCTTTACTCCGTCCAATTCATAAGCATCTGCTGGCCAGCCACTGAAAATACAGGAGGGGTTCCATGACCAGAAATCTATGGGCAGTTCTATTTATCTCTGGGGTTTTGGCGGCAACATCATCAGCTATCCCCGCAAAGGGCAGCACGATCACGCAAGCAGAACTGGTCCGCAACACCCAGGAACTGTTCGACGCAGTCGCCATCGGCAACCAGGAGCCGTGGAAGAAATATTTTGCTGAAGATGCCATGTACTTTGACGAAAAAGGTCGTAGCATGGACAAAGCGGCGCTGGTCAAGGACGTTACGCCTCTGCCCAAAGGCTACTCTGGGACCATCAAGATCGCTAAAGTGCAAAGCCACATTGAAGCGGACATCGCCATCCTGAGCTATGACATGGACGAAACCGAAACCATCTTTGGCCAGGACCTGACCGCGCGGTACCATGCCACCGACACATGGATGCGCCGCCAGGGAAAGTGGCAGATCGTTGCCGGGCAGGTGCTCCGCTACTATGAAGACCCGGCGCCGGGCAAAACCGACGCCGCAAAATTTCCCGAATACATCGGCACGTACGAACTGGCGCCCGGAACCATCATGACCGTCACGGTCGAAGGCGACCATTTGTACACGCAGCGCGGTGACCGTCCTAAAGAACAGCTGTTCCCGGAAGCGCCTGAAATTTTTTTCCGCAAGAACGTTGAAGGCCGCCGGCTGTTTCGTTATGCCGGCAGCGGCAAAGTTGACGCGCTGATTGATCGCCGAAACAATGAAGACGTGATCTGGAAAAAAATCAAATAATCTGGCGCAGAGACGAGGGGGTATGCCTTCGTCTTTTTTCGTGTCAGCCCAGCCACACTCGTCTTCTCTCACCCACAGCGCCTGCGGCGCTAACCTCCCGTAAACCATGTGGAATCAGCGGCTTCGCCATTGGCTGCCTCTTTGCAATATCCATGTGTGCTGCACAAGCAGCGGAGGTGAAACAAACATGACAAACCAGAAATCTTCCAATTCAAAAACGGACCGCAGCGTTGTTAGCGCGATGCAACGCACTCTTCTTTTCGGCATATCAGGAGCAACGGTCCTGACAACCACTCTTGCAGTGGTCTTCGCAATCGCTCTCGACGGATGCACTTCGAAACCTAAGAACACCAACTCGAGCTCATCCAGCCAAAGTTCGTCTAAGGAAAGCTCGTCCAAGGAAAGCGTACAGGCCAAAGAAGTCTCGCCGCTTCCCGGCTTGCCTATCGGCAAAAGCTCGGCGATCCAAACCAAGACCAGCGGCATCAAGAAAGATTCCGCAGTGCAACGGCCATCCACCGTTACTTACACTGACAGCCGCTACGGCGTTTCCTTCCGGTATCCGCGGAAGTACACGCTCATGACCGCCAGCAAAACCAACGCAGCCTGGCCTGATCCGCTGCCCATGAACTTCCTGCAACCCGGTGGCGTAACCGTGGCCGCCATTGACCTGGCCGGTCCTGACGCTTCTTCGCTGTTAAAAGTAAGCGTGAACAAGGGCCTGACGCCAGAGCAGTGCGGGAAGTTTGCCGTACCGGAAATCTCCGTGAACGGCAATTCTCCGGTTGACTCCCATGACGATTCACTGTCACCCTCCAAAGTGAACATTCGTGGCGTTGAGTTCTTTGAAGTCGAGAACATCACCGACAACGTGGAAGCCCGGTACTACCATCGCTTTGAGCCGGGTAAGACGCATGACGGCATCGTCGAACAGAGCAACTGCTACGAGTTCGCGCTCGGAGTGGAAGAGTCGCCGGACAATCCTAAGCCCGTCGATCATCTGGAACTGTTTGACAAGCTGGAAAAGATCCTCTCTTCCGCGAAGTTTAAGAATGATCTGGAGTCCGCAGTGGCGGCGAATCTCCCGGTCAAGACAACGGATGGCATCAACCCTCAACAGTAAGGAGCAGCAAAGTGCAAAATAGCGGTGATGTACAGGCCAGGTTCTTCAATGAGCCTGGCCGATTTTTTTGGGGAGAGCAGTCAGCAAAAGCCATTTCACCGCAAAGTAACGCAAAGAGCGCAAAGGAATTGGAATTGGAGCGGGTTCCGAGTTGCTGTGCCCTGGAGTCGGCGTAGACAAGAAGCGGCAGACCAGGACACCGCAAGAGGCGATGGGAGCGGTGTTGACTGAGTTGCGTGTCAAAAAAGATTGGTCACAAAGGAAGCTGGCTGATGTCCTGGGCTATGACCAGTCTTATGTCCAGCAACTGGAAAGAGGTATGAAGAGTCCAACACTGCGGACATTGGAAGTATCTGATCTTGTTGGTGCGGTGGAAAGGCGGATCAAGAGGTAGTGGCGAGCGCTAAGCGTAGCAACGGCTTATCCTAAACGCGGAGATAGAGAACGTGGCGGCGGATTAGAGCAGTTCTCAGAGTTGCTGTGCTGGAAAAGACTCACCGCCGGGGGCGGCGGTGCCACACGACTCTAGGAGTACCTAGCACTATGGACAACGAAAGTTTTGTGGCCCAGCCGCCCTCGGCTGGGTTTAGACACCATAAAACTTAGGGTACACCAACGTAGGAACCCGCTTTAGTCAGCGCAAAGGCCACGTTCATTTTGTGAATGTGGCCTTTATTGAATTCGCCGGCCACTCACACGCACCAAGCGCTGTCGATTGCATTGCCTGAGGAACCACGGCTCGAATTATTTTTGTGGCCTGACCGTGACTTCCATAAATTTTCGCGGCGGCTGGGAGCCAATCGTCAGTTCGGTGGATTCGGTCCACTCACCCTTGTCGTTAACGCGCAATATTGAGTTTGTCCTGGCTTCTCCCAAGGCAAAGCCCCAGGTAAGTCCGCTGCCGCTGTCAGCCAGTTTGACGTCGGTTTCAGCCAGCGCCCATCGTTGTAGGCACGCATCCGGTAGACGTTGGCTTGGTCATCATAGGAAACAATGCCAAAGGCCTGAAGAGCGACCTTGCCATCCGCCTTGTTTCGTCCCATACCTTCAATCATCAGGATTGACCCATCCAGCTTGTATTGGGCTTCCTCGGTTTGGATCAACTCTATAGGCGGGCCCGGTCCGCGCAGTATGCGGGCTTCGCCAGACCATCTCCCCACAAGAAAGCTGAGCTTCTTCGTGCTATGCGACTATTTCGGCCATTCCTGTAAGCCCTTCAACATCTGTGTTCGCTCTTGAGTCAACCAGGTCTTCCAGCCATCGGCGCTCACGGACGGATACTTCATCTGCCCAAAAACAACCCAGGCATCCCGGTACCGTAGCCAGATGCGCTGGGTTTCTTTGATGTCTTTTTTGTTGATCGTTCCCGCATCCAGGTTATCGCGCTGCAAGGTGCGATAGACCGCGTTCAGGTCAGCATCGGCTTTGGCGAATTCAGCAGCTGAGAATTTCGGCAGGCGTCCAGCTTCGAACTGTTGCAGTGCGGCAAGCAGCGCGTCTCTCTGCTTTGCTTCTTCCTCAATCTGGAAAACCACGCGGCCGGTTCCGCTTAAATCGACTTCATTGGCGGAACGGGCTTTGATGAATTCGTCCGCAGCCTTTTGTAACTGCGTGAAGGCTGCACTCTCCACCGGTTTCCACCGGGCAACGATTGCGGCTGTTTTCTCTTTGCGCTCCTGTGATTTGATTGCTTCATCGAGCCGGGCGCACCAGCCTTCCATATATCCGCTGGTAGTATCGTCACACAAGCTGAAATCACTGCCGTTCCAGTGGGAATTCTTAAGCTTAACCAAGTGTGCCACGCGGCCGTCAATCTCGGCTGGAGCGCCTCCTGCTTCACAGGCAAGACGCACGGCCAGATCGAAGTTGCGATCCGCCCCTTTGCCGTTGGCGTAGATGACCATCAGCATGACGCGGCCGTGAATCTCGCCATCCTCCTGCGGGCCTTGGGCCATTTCGGCGTAAGCGCACTTGCGGGCCTTCACCGGATCGGCCGGCACTCCGAGGCCGTAGTACAGGTCCTCAGAACCGCACTTCGCCAAGGCGGCCTTCTCCGCTGCCGTGGGCCGGTCTTTAGCCGGGAATTCTACGGACTTATGCTGCTGGCAGATTTTATTGGTTTCCGCGCTGCCAAGATCTTTCTGGCAGAAAGCCGCGAGCGGTGACAAAGCAAACAAGATGCAAAGATTAAGTGCAGATGAAATTTTCATGGGTGAGAGGCTCAACAAGATTGTCTACGGAGACATGTAAATTTGGCAACTGCGGACTTCGCTTTCCAACTCTCCCAAGCTGCACAGGTGTGGCGTCGGCGCCCGCCCTAGCCGGTGTCTTTGTCTCTTTCGATTCCATCTGCGTGAATCAGTTAAATCCGTGTTATCTGTGGTCAGGTTTGTTAACGGCTTCGGCTCCCGACTTGAGTATGCCGAAAACAGCTAGTCAGGTGATCGTTGACCATCCCGGTGGCTTGCATGAAGGCGTAGCAGACGGTGGGCCCGACAAAGTTGAAGCCACGGCGTTTCAGATCCTTGCTCATCGCGATGGATTCGGCGGTCTCTGCCGGAACATTCTTGCTGTGCCGCCACTGGTTCGTGATCGGACTCCCGCCGACAAACTGCCAAATATAACCAGCAAAACTCTTGAACTCTTTTTGCACCTGGAGAAAGGCCTGCGCGTTGCGTACCGCGGATTCGATCTTCAGCCGATTGCGCACGATGCCAGGGTTCTGCAACAGTTTGGCAATTCGAGCCGGCGTGTAACGCGCGATCTTGGCTGCGTGAAAGCCACTGAATGCTTTGCGATACGCTTCACGTTTGGCCAGGATGGTGGACCAACTCAAGCCGGCCTGGGCGCCTTCCAATATGAGGAACTCGAAAAGCACACGATCATCGTGTTGGGGCACACCCCATTCAGCGTCATGGTAGGCGATCATGGCCGGAGTGGTGGCCCAGGAGCAGCGTGGTTTGTCGGTCATGGATAGCTGAGTATAACGCGTGAATATCGTCGCGCGCGCAGGCTGCTGAAGACAGCGGAGTTGGAAGCTGCCCCTTCGATGTTATGGCCGAAGATCGAAACGTCCCTGAAATCCCTTCATCACAAGCATAATTGAACGCGTTCATATTTTCCTTGACAATACGGTGGGCTCGGCATAATTTGAACATGTTCAATAAATTCCCCCGATCATCTTGCGCCCCTGCGGAGGTAAGAACCATGCCCCAGAGCATTAACCCGGACAACCCAGATACCCTAAACAACCCAGCCAAGCCGAAGGCCCGTTCGCCTTGGACCGTGCCGTTTCTTGTCTTAGCGCTGGCCATTGGCGGTGCGATGTACCGCATTCTGGTCTTGCATCACCTGGAACAGACGTCGCTGTTGTTCGTGGGCATTCCCGTAGTGCTGGCGTTCATTGTGGCTTGTACGCCCAGGGCCGGCACGGTGGCGGGGGGTGTCCTCAAGGCCACAGCCTTGGGCCTGTTGCTATCAGGGCCTCTGCTGGGGGAAGGCTTCATTTGCATTCTGATGGCTGCGCCAATTTTCTTTGCCGTGGCAATGGCCATCGTCGGACTGGTTTGTCTGATTTCCAAGATGGGCAAGAAGTCTAACAAAACAATCGTTTCGTGCGTGGTTGTGGCCGGTCTTGTGCCTATGGGGCTTGAAGGGACGCGCCCGGGCCTCTCCTTCAACCGTGAAGAGGTGGTCACCGCGCGCCGTATTGTGCATGCCTCCCCTGACGCCGTGAAAAACACGCTGAGCCAGAGCCAGCGGCTCGATCTGCAACTGCCGTTTTTCCTGCGCCTGGGGTTTCCGCATCCAACGGAGGCCCACGGAACGGGTTTGCTCCCCGGCGATCTGCGCAGAGTACACTTCGCCGGCGGTGAAGGACATCCGGGGGACCTGGTGCTCAAAGTGGTCGATGCCGGTCCTGGTTATGCGCGGTTCAACGTGGTGTCCAATGAAACCAAGGTAGCTCACTGGCTTGCCCTGGAGTCCGCGGAAATCACGTGGAAGGCAATTGACGGCGACCACACGCAGGTTGAGTGGACCCTGCGTTATCGCCGCCTTCTGGATCCCGCGTGGTATTTCCGACCGTGGGAACGGTACGCGGTAACGCTGGCCGCCGACTACCTGATCCAGACAAACGCAGAGCCGGGAAGCGTGAAGTAATGGATCGAACCTTGCTTCTTCGCGCGCTGGCGCTGTACGTGCCCATCCTGCTGGCTACAATCCTAGGCCGGCAGCGGTTGCGCACGAAGCGCCATATCGCGGCTATTGTGTGTGGGCTGAGCTGGGCCCTTCCGTCGTTGCTGCTATTGCAAGTCTTCAACGTGCGTTTTCACTGGTGGAGTTTCCACGCTCACGGCGGATTGATCCGCGGGGCCCCGGTGGATTTATGGCTGGGGTGGGCCATCCTATGGGGCGTTCTTCCTGTTTTGATTTTCCCGCGGCTCAATCCTTGGCTGCTGGCCGCGGCCTTTGTCTGTCTGGATCTGGTGCTGATGCCGCGATGTGCTCCGCTCATCGAGTTATCCAACCGCTGGTTGGTGGGAGAGATGGTTGCCGTCTGCATGGTTCTGTTGCCCGCTCTATTCTTCGCCCGATGGACGTGGGATGCCGCCCATCTAAACGCTCGCGTGCTGTTCCAGGTGTTGGCGATGACGGGATTGCTATTTTTCTTTCTGCCGGAAATTATCTTTGCTCTTACCGGACGCGGCAGTTGGCAACTGCTGTTTGCTCCCCATTTGCTTTCGGCAAGGTGGGCCAAGTCACTGGAGCTTCAAACCATTGTGCTGCTCGCGATTGCGGGCGCCTCTGCGGCCCAGGAGTTCGCCCGGCGCGGCCTGGGAACGCCTCTCCCGTTTGATCCGCCGCAGCGGCTGGTGTGCAGCGGACTGTACCGTTATGTTGGCAGTCCAATGCAAATCTCCGGCGCGCTGGTGCTGATGGCTTGGGGCCTGCTGTTGCAGAGTTGGTGGCTGTTTGCCGCCGGGCCGCTCACCTTCATCTATAGCGCGGGATTGGCTGGCTGGCATGAGAATGAGAACATGCTCGGCAGGTTCGGCGAACGATGGCTGCTCTATCGCCGCAACGTTCCTAAATGGAGACCGCGATGGAAGCCTTGGCATGATCCCATTGCTCCCATACCTTGGCTGTACATTGCCGAGGAGTGCGGCCCATGCTCTGAAGTGCGCCGATGGTTTGAGGCCCGCCGTCCGGTCGCTTTGGAAATTGTTGCCGCAGAAGATCATCCCACGCGCAACCTGACCCGCATTACCTATGACCCCATGGACGGCACTGCGCCGGAAGAAGGTGTTGCCGCGTTTGCCCGGGCGCTGGAGCACATCAATCTTGCCTGGGCCTATACGGGCGTTTATTTTCGCTTGCCGGTCGTACGCACGCTGGTGCAATTGCTCATTGACGCCGGCGGCTTGGGGCCAAAGATGGTCGAGCGCCGCAGTTGCAGCGTCGACCACGGGCTCACGAATGACGGGCTCACCAACTCCGCGCCGCGGCGGCGATGATTCTGGCCAGCGCTTCCAGGTCGCGAACGTCGACCACTTCTCCGGGCGAATGGGAATAACGCAGCGGCCAGCCTAGCGCGACGTCCGTCGAGCCGAAAGGCGAAAACGCAGCGCCGTCATTACCGCCGCCGGTTACGCCGTATTGCACAGCGATACCGCCGGTCTTGGAAAGCTGAACAAGCTTCTCCACCAGATTGTGCGGGACGATATTGGAGTTGTCCACGGCGCGGATCACAAAGCCCTGGCCCAGGATGGCGTCGGCAAAGCGCTTGGATTCGAGCGGCGAATCCGCGCTGACGAAGGTATCCACGGCAAACACAAAATCCGGCACCTTACCTTGCGCGGCCATCCGCTTTGCCGCTGCGGCCGCGCCTTCCAGTCCCAGCTCTTCACTGGTGGACCAGATGAAGGTCACGTCGCGTCCGTTGAGATTCGGTCCCAGCGCCCATGCGGCGGAAACCAGAGCCGCGCAACCGATGCGGTCATCAAATGCGCGCCCCGCGGCACGGCGGCCCAGCAGCTTGTGATACTTCTTGGGAATGGTGACAAAATCGCCGAGCTTGATGCCGAGCTGTGCCACTTGCTCCGGGTTATGCGCGCCCACATCCATGTGGGTCATCATGCGCGGCCCGCGCGGCCACACAAAGTCAGGTTTCTCCCAGCCGTCGGGAAGCTGCAACACGCCGGGATGCATTCCGTTGGCGGAGTGCACCAGCGCCGCGTGTCCCAGGAAGTAAGCCAGCACGCCGCCGCCTTTTGATTCCAGTTCCAGACGGCCATCCGGCAGGACCGCGTGGACTTCATATCCAATCTCATCCATGTGCGCGACCACGGCCACGCTCGGGCTCTTGTTGCCGGGTGAAGGCTGCCAATGCAGAATCACATTGCCGGCATCATCAACTTCAGTCTTGGCCCAGGCAGGCAACAGGTGCGCCACGGTCTTGGCCACGTTGCCTTCATGCCCGCCGCTCACACCGTATGTTTCAATCAGTTGTTGCAGAATTGCTTCCGGCGTTGGAGCGACGGTTGGCCTGCTTGGCGTTACAGGTTCCGGCAAAGGGCTTGCTTCCGCAAGTTCGATTTTCTGGGCCGAACCTTGCAGATAGAGCTGAAGCAATGTGACAAGACGAGCCAAGTCGTTCCCATCGACCACTTCTGCGGGCGTCGATGGCCACGCGGTGGCAACAGCAAGATGCACGGCACGGTCCGGCAGAGGAGGCATGGGTACATAACCTCCGCGAGGAAGCGTTGGCGCGGAGAAATCAGTTTTTACGACGATATCGTTTTGCGCGCCGAGCTTTTGCAACTCAGCGCCCAGCCCGCTGAGGTCGGAATCAGGTTTGTCCGCGGCAACCAGCACACCGCTGCCGAGCGCTTGCTTGAAGCTGGGCGTCTCACGCTGATTTTGCGCGGCGCCGGCGGCTGGCAGAGGGACAGGCCGAATGAGACGGCCAACGTAAATTACTTCGTCCGGTTTGTCTTTATAAAGCAAACGTTGCAGCCCGCGCGCGCCAGCCCATTGCTGCGCGACAAAAGCAACCGTCAAAGTTCCTTTCAGCTTCGCCGGATCAACACGGCGCAACAGCTCAATCAGCGCGGCCACGCCGAAGCGGTCACCAATGGCCGGGGCCGTCCACTTGCCAAAGCCCATGGCGCGGAAGGTGTGGTCAATCACCATCGGGCTGAGGAAGTCAGCGCCGGCGGCGTGCACCTGGGTCGCGGTGGTGGCGCCCACGTCAACATAAATGTTATCCAGATCGGCCATGCTGGGCGGATGCTGGACTTGCGGCTGCAAATGGATGGAGAGGCCGGCCACCGCTCCGTCAATCCACTTTGCGCCTGCGCGGACCTTCACCGGCTGGGCCGAATAGAGCTCATTGAATAACGGCAACGCTCCAGCCTGCGGAAGCCGCTGTACTCGCAGATAACCTTCCGGGTTGAACCCGCTGACCACAAAGCCAGGTTCGTCCATGGGCGCGACAATCAGTCGGTGCGGCGACCCTGTGCCCAGGGTCACGGTCAGGTTGGCCATGCCATCTGTCTTGATTTCGCTGTGAGGCGCTTCACTGTGGAGACCAACAGCTTTCACACGCGCGGCGATTTTGGCCGCTAGGTCTTGCTCGTATCCGGAAACAGCGGGCGTCTCCACCAGTTCGCGCAGATCGTCACGGAGATTTCCGGAATTTTTCTGGGCGAACGCATTCGCCAGAGCCAACAAGCACAAAGCGGCAACAACAAGACCGCGCGAACAAGGCGTCATCGGATAGTCCTTTCCATTGGACAGTCTTTCAATCGGGCAGTCTAAGGTAAATGAGGGAGCGGAAGAAATCCAGTGCGGAGGCGGGAACAGAGTCCCCACAGGGGACGTTTGGGAATAGCCCGCCGTTTCAACGGCGGGAAAAGCGTAGACAGACGATCAAGTCCCCGCAGGGGACGGTTGAATACTGTGTTTTACAATTCAAACCATGTCCCACCGAGAGGAAAGTCTCCCGGTGCATTGTGTTTTCTCCGCGAAAGAACGCCGGGTCCCACCCGTTCCGCCCTTTCTCTATCCGTCACGACACACGAGGGTGCCCCATCCTTTGCTGCGAAGCTCGTTCTTTTTTTTTTGAGCTTCACAGCAAAGGGTGGGATTACAATCACCGTCCATACCCAAGAGATTGCGCTGGTTTCCCGGAGTTGGTGATGTGGAGGAAAGACCATCGAATCCCACCCTTCGCCAAAACCAAAAACGCGAAGGATGGGGCACCCTCTTGTGTCGTTGCGCAGGCAAAGGTGGGCCACCCGCCATAAGCTCAGCCCAGCCCTTTGAGCAATTCCGACATATCGATTTTGAAGGCCCGCGCGAACTTGTGAATGCTGAGCAGTGTGAGATTACGTTCACCGCGCTCGACCTGTCCGATGTAAGTCCAGTGTATGTCGCTGACTTCGCCCATCTCTTCCTGGGACCAGCTCCGTGCGTCGCGTAATGCGCGGACCCTCTGGCCGAAAGCGCGTTTTAGGTCCTTGGTTACCACGCTTTAAGTCTTATCGGCCAATACTTAATGTTCTAGAGACTAGTAGTATTATCTTTGTTATGATTGCCAGCGGATAAACGGTCAATGCTGAAAAGCCTTCGCACGATTCCCATCAAAGACTGGCCTTTATTGCTGGTGGGTTGCCTTATCTTCCTGGCGATTCACCTCCTCGCGATTCACCTCAAGGATGCGTTTTGGCCACGCGCTCGTGATTGAAAGGGCACTATTTACCGGTTCCGCATCGGATGGCCGGGTCCACCCGTTCCTCCCTTTCTCTATCCGTCACGACGCACGAGGGTGCCCCATCCTTTGCTGCGAAGCTCGTTCTTTCTTTTTGAGCTTCACAGCAAAGGGTGGGATTACAATCACCGTCCATGCCCAAGAGATCGCGCCTGGTTTCCCGGAGTTGGTGATGTGGAGGAAAGACCATCGAATCCCACCCTTCGCCAAAACCAAAAACGCGAAGGATGGGGCACCCTCTTGTGTTGTTGCGCAGGCAAAGGTGGGCCACCCGCCTTCATCTGAAGTTGACGGCCCGAATCAGAAGACGCCGGATGAGGCATCATCGAATCCCCCTTCCGCAAAAGTTATCAACAAGATGACAGACTCACGGCCTGTGCGCGGAAAACGCAACCGTCTTTACACAGGCCTTTGTCCCAGCCGTACTGTGTCGAAAACATGCGAGTTCGCCATTGATTCGCTGTCAAGATTGCGCTACGCTCAGGCAGCCCACACGGGCGGAAGTGCAGCGATCTTTGAAACCTGCGAGGGAAGCAGCAGAGGGCGATTGTCTCGTGGCCGAGCGCATAATTGCGTTGCACTCTCAAGTCAGCGACAATAAAAACATGGCGCAAATTGTGAATTCCCGGTGCGTATTGGCAGTCCGTGATCTTGAGGTATCGACTCGTTATTATGTGGACGTTCTCGGATTCAAAAAGGACCCGATCAACGCCGAGGGTTGGAGCTTCCTGACGCGTGATAGATTCCGGGTGATGCTCGGTGAGTGCGTGGATGAACGACCGGCGGGCGAACTGGGGAATCACTCCTACTTTGTGTACTGGAATGTTGAGGGCGTGGATGACCTTTATAGGGAATTTGCGGCGAAAGGGGCGCTCGTTTCATCGAAGCCAACGAACAAGCCATGGGGCTTGAGGGAGTTCGGTCTGAGTACGCCGGACGGACACAGAATTGTGTGTGGCGAAGCAATCTGAGCGAATACTCAGAGTCTGCGAGGGAATTCGCCATGGCAATTGGTTGGTTAGCGACTTAGTAATAACCTATGCAGCTTTTGCAATTCGTCTGGGGTCAGCTCGCGCCACTCTCCTGGCTGAAGCCCTGCCAGAGTTAACTCTCCAATCGACACACGCACCAGCCGCAACGTCGGATGGCCGACGGCTGCGGTCATTCTGCGCACCTGTCGGTTACGGCCTTCCGTGAGCGTCAGTTCGATCCATGCGGTGGGGACCGTTTTGCGGAAACGGATCGGCGGATCGCGCGGTGGTAACGCCGGTTCGCCGGGCAGCAGGCGCACATGGGCCGGGCGTGTGTGATAGTCCTGAATCGTGACCCCTTGTGCCAGTTGGTCGAGTGCAGACGGATTGGGCAGGCCTTCCACCTGCACCCAATAAGTTCGCGGATGATTAAATTTGGGGTCGGTAAGACGGTGTTGCAGCTCGCCGTCATTGGTCAGCAAAAGCAGCCCTTCACTGTCACGGTCCAGCCGCCCTACAGGATAGACATCCTTGACCGGAACGTATTTCTTAAGGCTCTGCCCTTCGCCGGAAAACTGGCTGAGCACGCCGAAAGGCTTATAGAAAAGAATGTAACGGTAGCGCAAATCCCAGCTTACATGAAGAGAGTGCTTGATTTCCTGATGTTTGAATCGGTGATGTTTTATTGCTAGTTTTGTTGTCTGTAGCGAAAGGGCTGGCCGAACTTATTTTTAGTCGTGGGTGCGGGAGCATCGCCGGAAAGAGCCTGTTCAAGACCGGACCTGCGCTGGCCTGTCTTAAAAAGCTTTTGACGCTGTCCCGCACCCCAACTGCCGTTATCCTGGCCGCTTGCCGGCTACGCTTCCTTGCGACAGAAGCGCCCAGGAGAAACATTCTACGAACCCGCGTGACAGCGCGGATTCCTTCGGCATGACCGCTTTATCTCAAGGAAAGCAGTACATACCCTGCGCCCAACCAAACAACGAAAGCCGCGGCCGTCATCATGAAGCGAAAGGAAAAGCTGTCAAGTAAACGATTATTTTTGCCATCGAACATAGGTCAATCTCCCAATATGAAACTATTACCGGACTCTGGTTCTAACCAGCGGTTATGCCTGTCTTAGTGGCATCTGCCATGCCAAACTCGCTGGTTCATCTAAGTAGTTGAAGAAAAGGAGTATTAGATTGCAGCAGCAAATAACGCCAAAAAGCCGCAGTGTGCGCTTTCGGCAAGCGACTGTTCGAGATCGGACAGTTCAACACCATCAATGAATATGCGGCAAATTTTATGCAGACAAATTGCTTGCAGGCTCGTCTAAATGTTTGTTCGCGCATAGCACGAGGCATGCAGGTGACACATGTCTCGTTTCTTACTTGTGCCGCGATTTTTCCAGGTGGACGAAGAAAACGCAGCCGCGGGCGGCTGCTCTCCATACTTGTTTTTGCAGTAAAATCAGGAGTGCAGTCTCCTTCCCAGCAACAGACGCGTACAGCGCCCGGCCCCGCCACAATGTCATTTCTGCTGCGCCTGCGGGAGTTTCGCCGCGACCCGCTGCGTGGCTTTTTTCAGTCAACCTTGAACTACGGTGACGTGGTGCGCTATCGCGGTCTGTGGGTCTCACATCAGTTGAGCCATCCTGATCACATTCAGCAAGTGCTGCAAGCGAACGTGGCCAACTATCGCAAGGGACGCGGTTACAACATCCTGAAGCTTTCCCTGGGAGAAGGGCTGCTGACGAGTGAAGGCGCGCTCTGGCAACGTCAGCGGAAGATGACGCAGCCCTCATTTCAAGGCCAGCAGGTTGCTTCCTTCGTGGCGGCGATGGGGCGCAGTGCAGACACGATGCTGCAACGCTGGGAGAAATTTGCCGCGGAGAAAGAAGTCTTTGACGTGGTGCCGGAGTTCATGCGGCTGACCCTGAACATTGCCAGCCAGGCGCTCTTCACCACCAATCTTGAAGCCGACGCGGAAGCGATCCGCGAAACACTGGCCGTGGGGCGTGACTATTCGGTCGATCGCGCATGGTCCGTGCTTCCGCTCCCGCTGAGCGTTCCCACGCGGCGCAACCGCGAGTACCGCGCCGCACTGGCCAAGGTCCACCGGATTATTGACCAGATTATTGCCGCGCGACGCCGCGAGCCGGTGCGGATCGCAGACTTGCTGACCATGCTGATGGAAGCGCGTGACGAGAACGGTGCTCCCATGTCCGACAAGCAGTTGCGCGATGAAGTGATCACGTTGCTCACCGCCGGACATGAAACCACAACTCTGGTGCTGGCATGGACATGCTTTCTGATTGCGACGCGGCCGGAAGCGATGGAGCGCATGGCCGCGGAGGCTGCTTTTCTCAACGGGCGTGTTCCCGCATACGAAGAACTTTTCAAGCTGAAGTACGCGCGCATGGTGGTGGAAGAAAGCATGCGGCTCTATCCGCCGGTCTGGACGCTGGCGCGAACGGCGGTGAATGAAGACGCAATCGGCGGTTTTCGTATTCCCGCGGGCTCGGAGATTTTGATTTTTCCCTACATCACGCAGCGCCATCCCAAGTGGTGGCAGGACGCGGAAGCGTTTCGTCCGGAACGTTTTGCGCCGGAGAACTCGGCGAGCCGTCCGCGCTATGCGTATCTACCTTTCGGTGAAGGCCCGCGGACGTGCATTGGGTTGAATTTTGCCATGACGGAAGTCCTGGTAGTGCTTGCGGGTATAGTTCAGCGTTTCCGGCTGCATCTGGCGATTGACAGTGCAACGGTGCATGCGGATCCTTCCGTTACGTTGCAGCCGAGCCCCGGAGTGCCTCTGCGGCTGGAGAAAATTTAGAGCAAAGGAGTTTTAGAAACGGCTCGGCCCTGGCCACCAGCGCTGAAGCACAAAAAATTTTGAATTAACTCTTTTACGCGGCCCTAAAGGGCCGCTCTTCCACTGGCGTCCCATTGCCAATCCGCAAAGCGTTTCCGCAGTTCCAACTTGGAGAGTTTACCGGTTGAGGTATGCGGCAGTTCATCGAGAAAGATGAACGCATCTGGAAGCTGCCACTTAGCGAATTTGGCAGAGAGAAAGTTCCGCAGTTCGTCCGCCGTCGCGGTCATGCCGGACCGAAGGACCACAAGGGCGACAGGGCGCTCGTCCCATTTGGGGTGAGCGATAGCAATCACGCCCGCTTCACGCACAGACGGATGCGCGGCCAGCGCATTTTCCAGGTCCACGGAGCTGATCCACTCGCCGCCGGATTTGATCAGGTCTTTGGTGCGGTCGGCTATTTGGACGTAACCTTCCGCATCAATGGTGGCGATGTCCCCGGTGCGCAGCCAGCCGTCGGCGGTCCAGCGGTCTTCCGTTCCGGGCGCGTTGAAATAACTTCCGGCCACCCACGCGCCGCGCACGTGGAGTTCGCCCATGGTCTTGCCGTCCCAGGGCGATTCGCCGTGGTCATTGACCACGCGCACTTCCATGAAAGGTTGGGGCCGGCCCTGGCGTACACGCACGCGGTACTGTTCGTCTTCCGTCCATTCGCGCATGTGCGATTTGAGCGTCGAGCAAACGGCGACGGGAGTTGTCTCCGTCATACCCCAGACTTGTATGAGCCGGATGCCAAGCTTGTCCAGTTTGCGCACCAGAGATTCAGGCACCGCGGTCCCGCCGACGAAACCACGGAAGCCCTGCGCCAGCCGCCATCGGCCTGGTTCTTTTTCCTTCTCCATGGCCTCCAGCACGCTGGCCCAGACCGTTGGCACGGCGGTTGCGAATGTGACCTGTTCGGAATGAAAAAATTCCAGAATCGATTGCGCGTCCACCTGACGGCCCGGCAGCACGAGCTTGCAGCCCAGCAGGACAGCAGCATGCGGCAGTCCGTGAGAGTTAGCGTGAAACATGGGCGCCAGCGCCATGGCCACGTCATGCTGGGAAATGCAGAATGCGTCCGGGAGCGCAAAGGCCAATGCATGCAAGATCAGCGCACGATGCGAGTACAGCACACCTTTGGAGTTGCCGGTGGTGCCGGAGGTAAAACACATAGCGGCTGCGTCATTCTCGTCGGTCTTAGGATAATGGAAGTTGCCGCGCGCCTGGGCCAGCAGCTCTTCATAGCCTTCGCTTCCGTGAGGAAGCGCTTCTTTTGCGTGTTTCACCACAAAAATGCGTTCCAGTTTTACCTTGTCACGAAATTGTTCAAAGAGCGGAAGCAGCACATCATCGACGATCAGAAACCGGTCTTCCGCGTGATTGACGATGAACGCCAGCTCCTGCGCATGAAGACGCAGGTTGAGCGTGTGAACAACTCCCCCGGCGGCGGGAATACCGAAGTAGGCTTCCATGTGCGCGTAGTGGTTCCAGCAAAGCGTGGCGACGCGGTCTCCGGGTTTGAGGCCAGCCTGTTGCAGGGCTTCCGCCAGCGCTTTCGCGCGGCGATAGAAATCACCATAGGTGTAGCGATGAATGCCGCCTTCCGGCAACCGCGAAACGATCTCAACTCCGGCATACAACTTTGGAATCCGCTCCAGAACTGTGTGCAGGGTCAGTGGATAGTCCATCATGGAGCTCTTCATGCGCCACCTCCCGTTCAGCGCGGCCATACTAGCACAGGATTCTCAGGCATCATTTTATCAAGCATCATTCCTCGGCAGCCCAGCCCCGCTTGGCTTATACTTCTCACCGCTATGAAATTCCGCACGCCTGTCCGCTTGTTCTTCCTGAGCGTCTTTTGCTCCGCCGCAATGCTGGCGCAAAGCAGTTTTACCGTGGGCACCGCTACGGCAGCGCCCGGCCAGAAAGCTACAGGATATCTTGAAGTACCCGCCGGCTCGGACGCCGCCACCTCAATTCCCGTGATTGTGGTTAGCGGGGCCAAGCCTGGACCGGTACTGGCGCTGGTCTCCGGTTCGCATGGCACGGAGTACGCTTCGATCATCGCACTGGAAAAGGTGATCCCGTTGCTTGATCCTGCGCAGGTATCTGGTACGGTGATTATCCTGCCGCTGGTGAACATTCCGTCGTTTGAGCAGAAGGTCCCGCACGTGAATCCCGTGGATGGCAAGAGCATGAATCGCTTCTATCCGGGAAAGCAGGACGGCACACAGACGGAGCGCGTGTCCTACATGATCACCAAGCAGGTGGTGGAACGTTGCGACTACCTGGTGGACTACCACGGTGGCGATCTGGACGAAAACCTGCGCCCTTACAGCTACTGGCCCAAGACCGGCAACGCGAAGCAAGATGCAACCACGCATGACATGGTGCTGGCGTTCGGGTTGGACAATATCATTGTCTGGAGCGACCGGCCGAAAGATCCCAACGCGTCACGCTATCTCGATAACACAGCCGGTACGCGCGGCAAACCGGCAATCGCGGTGGAAGCCGGATATTCAGGAACGGTGCAGCCGGATGACGTTGCCGCGCTGGTGAACGGCACGCTGAGCTTGATGCGTTACCTGAAAATGCTGCCCGGAGCACCCACCATGGTGGAGCATCCGGTGTGGTTCGGCAAGATTGATACGGTTGCCAGCGATCAGCCGGGAGTCTTCTATCCCTTGGTGCAACGCGGAACATATGTGGAGCAGGGGATGAAGCTGGGCTACGTGACCGATTATTTCGGCAAAGTGATTTATGAGGCGCGCGCGCCCGAGGCGGGCGTGGTCCTTTATATATGCGCGGTCCCGTCCATGAAGAAGAACGATACGATCGCTAACATCGGAGAGATCACCAAGACTCCATGAGTGCGGCTTGGCTGCCGCGGAGGCGGTTTTTGTGGAACTGGCCTGCCTTGTCGATTAGTATTTGGGAAAAGTAAGAAACTGTACGGGAAAGCCACTCCGCCCCTCGTCTTTTTGGTGGAAGCCGATTATTTTTTGCGGCAATATTTTTTGGACTTTCAGACTTTCAAACAAGGAGAGCTTATGGCTTGCCAGCCGTTATCAATCACGCTTGCGGTACTCGCGCCGGACAACAAGAAACAGATATCGTTCGGCCTCACCAAGGGATGCAACCCTGACGATTCCGCTTTTTGGATCATTGATTTCATCTTCCGTAACCGGCCTGATCAGGACAGCGATTTTCAAGACCGAGTCAAACTGCATGTAGCCGTCAACGTAAAGGACAGCGCCGCAGCGGCAAAACTTGCCAATGAAGGCCTGACCAGCCTGGACATTGCTTTCTTGAGCGGCCCGATCACGAACCGCGCAAAGAAACTTCCCGTCGGCACCACTGCCGACACGAAACTTTCCAACATGGTGTCAGCTCTGGTGGACCAGCACGCCTAAGGAATTTCATGCGTAAGCAGATTCCAGCGGGGCTGTTGGCGTTGGTCATATTCGCCGCGGCCCCGGGCTGCCTTCGAGCTGGTGATTGCAACCAAACCGAGGGCTTTTACCAGGCCAATCATTATGTTGTCAAAGACATCAGGCTGGAAGCTCCGCTGGACATCTTTCATTTTCTAACCTCCGCGGTCAAGCTTGACCAGCTGCCGTTGAAGGCGCAAACGGTTGTGAACGGCGCGGTTGTTGAAAAAGGTGAATTCGACACCGTGGCCTTTGCAAAGTCCCAGACCGTTATCCGTGACCAGATGATTGCGCGGATGGGGCCCAACTTTAGAGCTGAGTTCCTGCTGATTCTGCCCGCGCTCCGCTCTTGTGACGATTCTGCTCATACGTTGGAGGGGGTTTACCGGGTGTATGGCTTCAGTGTGCCGGATGCCTTGGCCCACTCCTTTAATTCTCAGCAATCGACGCTAACCCAACATACATCAGCCGCACATCCTGCGAGTTTTCTCCGATCGGTGTCTCCACAGTTGACGGGGTCGTATGACGTCAACCGTCATCTCTATGCCGGCGGCCGCACCATGTATCAAAGCGCTTCCGGAACGCCGTTTAATTCCGTGGTCCTGGAGGGCGCGGGTTCTTCAACCAGCCTGATTTTTCAGGGCGCGTTGAAAGGTTCGCGGAGCTGGAAGCAAGGGCCGCTGGAGCAGGCGGGATGGGCGGTTGGATATTTCGCCTCTGACGTTCCGTCAAATGTATTCCAGATCCAGGAAAGCAAGTTTACCGGACGATTTTCAGCGTCGTCACGCGCGCTCTTCAATCAAGCTCTCATCTTGTATTTTGGAGGCGCGGTTGAAGCCGGCAACCAGCATTCCAACGGCGTTACGCCGTCTTCCTTGACCACGTTGCTTCGGTCGCAAGTTGGCAATCTTAAGGGCTATGCCGGCGTGGCGTGGGCCAGTGGCCCAAACAGCCTGAAAGCCAGCTACGGAATTCAAGCAGGAAAATCTACACCGGGCGCGCATGTGGATTATTCCAAGCACCTGGTGCACGTGGATGATTCCATGCGGTTCTTGCCCAAGGACCATCACCCGCTGAGCGTTGAGGTCCAGTTTGGCGCGGGGTGGATCCAAGGCGACGGGCCGGTGCCGATTGCGGAAAAATTCTTCGGCGGAAACTTGGACCGTGTCTTCATCCCCGGAGATGTATGGAATATTCCTGACGGCCCCTTCATTCGCAGCTTCCCTACCAATTCACAGAATCTTTCAGCCAACCCAGTTCCCGCTAACCCAGCAGCGTTGGGCGGAACGAATTTCTTTTCCGTGAACACCACCGTTGCTTATGCGTTGTGGGGACAGCCGCTGGTTCCGCAGAGCATCCTTGCGGACGTGGAGCCAATCCTGCACGCGCAGATGAAGACTTTTGAAACCAGTCTGGCGGATGTCTACGTTGCTGACCAGCCTGATTTCAAATCGATGGAAAGCAATCTTTCCAGCCACCGGCCTGAGCTTGCCGATCTGCGCACAAAATTGACGGCCTTGAAACAACAGCCCGGTGTTTCTGATGACATTTCCGGCCAGGCGGACAATACGCTTGGCGACATGGATGACGTGGATGATTCCATGACAGCCCTGGGAGACCGCAACGCCGGGACTGATCCGCTTGGCCCTATACTCTCTCTGGTTGTCGGCTCACCCCAGATACCCCAACTCACCACGGTCGCCGACGATTTGAAAGCCCTGGAGGGCCTGCTTGTAACTGCCGGCATGACCGCGGAGCAAACGGATTTTAGCGCGCGGGAAACGTCTCTGCGAAAACTCCAGGCGGATTTTCTTGTCCGATTTAACGCGATGAACCAAAACGCCGCTAAAGCCAAGGCAAAAACGGACATGCAATTTCCCGGCTCCGTGCTGGACCAGTTGCTGCACGCACTCAATATCTATTCCATCAGCCCAGCGTTTCTGTTTGACGCAGCGCGCATCGGTCCGCAGAAGGGGTTGGGGCAAACGGGTGTACGTTACGGCGTGGGGCCGGCGGTGCGGCTGAGTTTACTGAATATTGAGGTTACGCTGGGGTATTCCGTTAACCCGCGCCGCCAAGCTGGAGAGAGACGAGGCGCTCCGGTGATCACCGTCAATCTTAGTGACATCTTCCGATAGTCGCTTCCCCAGGAGTCTCTTACATCTCTATTCGCTTTGCTTTCCAACGCTGAAAAAAATAGCGCGCCCATAAAGCGACGGCCATCATGGCAAAGACAAGACCTATGGTTGGATCGCCATCGAAAAAAACCAAGACAACCTTGTGGTCCTTGATCCTGAAAAAGAATATGAAGGCCGTATAAAAAACCGCCATCCATAGAGATTTGGTTTGCGGGGAAATCGGTTCCTTGTTGCGTTTGGCATAGAAGAAAAACAGCCAGAAGAAAACCGCCACGGCGGAAAAAACCATGCCCAGTACGGGCGAATTGCTCCACATGAGCCAGACGATTTTGTGGTCATGGACGCGGAAAAGCAGCAGGATGGCCGTATAGGTAATCGCCAGCCAGAGAAAAGAGCTTCTGGTCTCCACGATCGTACGGGCGCGCTCCAGGGCGAGCTTCTCTTTTACCGGATCGGGCGATGCGGACACGTCCCGCAAACTTTCCAAGGGAGAACCGGTCCCGCGGGCCATCTTCTCAAAGTCCGGGTCCTGGCGGAAATACTCTTCCACCAACGCGCGTGTGGGCGCACTGGCCTCACCGGAGAAATATGCCGGCAGCAGATCTATGATGACTTCACGGTCCACGATCATGGACGCACCTCCTTGAATGTTTCTCTTACCCGCATGAGTTTTAAACGGGCGCGATGTACTTTTACTTTTACCGTGGTCACGGACAAATCCAGGGCCTGGGCAATTTCTTCATACGGCATCTCCTCTTGCGCGCGCATCAGCAGCGCGGCGCGGTCCACTTCAGAAAGCTCTTGCAGCGCCGCCATCACGGCGTCCAGTTCGGCTTTATGCTCGGTGCGTGTTTGCAGGCTGACGCCGGGATCGGGCATGGATTCTTCCAACTCCGTGAGCCGGGTGTTGCGGCGCAGATGGTCGCGATGCAGGTTGCGCGCGATGGTGAATAAATAAGCTTTGACCGTGGCTTCCCGTATCTTGCCCCGAGCCGTCCAGGCGCGCACAAATGTTTCCGACGTCAAGTCATCCGCCAGCGCCGCGTTGCCACAGAGGAACAGGGCAAAGCGATGCACCTGCTGGGCATAACTCTGGTAGAGACTATGGAAGTCGATCATTCGCAGCCTGGATCGTAATAGATACGGAGGAAGAACGGGAAAGTTACCCAGCGATATCAGGACGTTCCGCGGGAAGCCCCTTGGGCCTGGAAAAGCCTGTCGAGCGTGCGGCCCAGTTCTTCGACGGTGTGCGGTTTCAGGACCAGATCGTTGATATCCATGATCTTCGCCATTTCCTGGTCTTCTTGCCGCAAGTAGCCGGAGGTCATAATAATGGGCAAATCCGGACGGGCTGCTCTCATCTCCCGGGCCAGGTCAAACCCTGACATTCGCGGCATGGCCAGGTCCGTGACCACCACGTCAAAATCTTGGGGACGAGAGCGGAATTCCTTGATCGCCGCTAACGGATCAGTATGGCCGGTGACGCTGTAACCAAGGCGCTTGAGCAAACGGCTGGCGAGCAAGACGAGCGACTCCTCGTCATCGACGTAAAGCACGTGCTCGGTGTGCTGGCGCAGGACCGCATGTTGTCGCGCAGGGGCGGCATCAACAAGATCGGCAGCGGCGGGAAAATACACGTGGAACACGGTTCCCTTGCCCAGCTCGCTGTAGGCATGGATCGTGCCGCCATGTCCGCGGATGATTCCGTGGACGACGGACAGACCGAGCCCCGTGCCTTGTCCCGTTGGTTTGGTGGTAAAGAATGGATCAAAGATGCGCTCAAGCGTGAGGTGGTCCATGCCTGCGCCATCATCGCTTACCGAGAGCTGAACGTAGGGGCCTTCCCGCAGCCCCGCCGACATACCAGCGTGCTCCGCAGTTACATTGACTGCTTCCACGCGCAGTGTGATCAGCCCTTTGCGATCGCCGATGGCGTGCGCAGCGTTGGTAGCCAGGTTCACCACCACCTGATGGATCTGGGTAGTATCGCCGGCGATTGCCGGCAGGCCAGACGTGAACTGGGTGCGGATTTCGATCATGGCCGGCAGGGTCGCTCGCACCAGCATGAGCGCCTCTTCCACCACGGGCGCCAGTTGGAATATCTCGCGCTTCTGGTCTTGTGGACGGCTAAAGGCCAGAATCCGCTGTACCAGATCGGCGGCGCGACGGCCGGCCGTGATGATCTCAGACAGGCTCGCACGCGCCGGATGTTCTGGAGGCAAGTCGTCCGCCGCCAGCTTGGCGTTGCCGGTAATCGCCAGCAGAACGTTGTTGAAGTCGTGAGCGATGCCGCCGGCCAGCGTTCCCAGCGCCTCGAGCTTTTGCGAGCGGAGTTGCGTCTCTTCCGCGCGCTTGCGGGCGGTGATGTCCATGTAAATGCCGATTTGGCGGATGGGCTGTCCCGAGGCATCGAGCTCGACCTTCCCCATTGCGCCCATCCACAACTCCGTGCCGTCCACGCGGACGACACGGAACTCGCGTCGACCGGTGAATCCGCGGCGAGGAAAATCTTCAGCGTAAGGTTGGAGACGAGACCGGTCTTCTGGGTGGATCATTGTCATCAAGGTGGGAACATCAATATTTGCTGCCTGCGCCGGCGTCAAACCCCACAGCTTTTGTGCTGCCTCATCCAGCCATATGCGTCCGTTCGGAATCGTTCCTCCCCAGGTGCCCATGCCGCCGGCTTCAAGCGCCGCTGCAAGCTGGGACTGGGAGGTGCGCAAGCCTTCCTCGGCGTGTTTACGCTCCGTAATGTCCAGGGCAACTCCGCGGAAACGGATCGGGGTCCCGTCAGCATCTTGTTCGACGTTTCCCACCGCGTAGACCCAGTGAAAATTACCGGCGGCATCCGGATTTGTGCGGAACTCCAGAGAATACGATTCTTCTCCCCGCATAGCAGCTTCGAACCGGACCCATACCCAATCGCGGTCCTGCGGATGCACGCTCATGGTCCAGGAAGAGAGGTCTTTGTGAAAGAAGCCTTCTGGCCGCATGAACAACTCGGCCACAGGACCGGTTTCCTGTACAGCTTGAGTAACCAAGTCTCCGTCCCAAGCTACCAGGCGTGCCGCTCGCATGGCCTCGCGTAACATGCGGTCTTTCTTGTACAACTCATCCTCCGCCCGTTTGCGGTCAGAAACGTCAGACAAGAAGCCATGCCACAGTATGCTGCCGTCCGGCTGGCGTTCCGGTACGAAATGCCCTTCAATCCAGATTTCGCCTTTATCGGGATGGCGCACGCGATACGCTTCACGCCAAGGCGTCAAGTTTCGCGCGGAATTTTCCACACTGGCGCGCACGCGACGGTAATCATTGGGATGTACCAGGCGATGGGCAGGCGATGAGTCTCGTGATAATTCTTGCGGTGTAAGTCCGTAGATGCCTTTGATGGCCGGGGTGGCGTACGGGAAGCAGGACGATCCGTCCGGCCGCCGCAGAAAGGAGCAGATTGCCCCTGGCGCGGTGGCGGCAATCTTGGCCAGTTGCTCTTGCAGTGCGACGCGCTCGCGCAGGTTGGCTTCAGACTGTCTTCGTTCGGCGCAACTCCGAAAGACCAGCACGACTCCCGCGATGGAGCCATTAGCATTCTTGATGGGTGCTCCGCTGTCTTCAATGGGCGTTTCTTGTCCGTCGCGCGCAATCAGAACTGTATGGTTGGCCAGGCCAACCGCAATTCCCAGGCGCAGCACCTTCTTTACCGGGTCCTCCTGCGGTTCGCGAATCTCCTCATTAACAATGCGGAAAACCGCCATCAGTGATTGGCCTTCAGCCTCCTGGCAGGTCCAGCCGGTCAGCCGCTCGGCCTCAGCGTTGAGGAAGGAGATGCAGCCTTGAACGTCTGTGGTGATCACGGCGTCACCGATGCTGGACAAGGTAACGGCCTGCAATGTCTCACCGGCCTCCGCCCGCCGTTGCGCGCGATGGAGGGCCTCATTCAGCACGCTGATGAGCACACCTTCTGTGAGTATGGCCCACCATTGCACGTTATGAAGCGTGCTCTGAATAGCGAAGTTGTGCAGTGGTGGCAACAGAAAATAGCGGGTAAGAAGGGCCGTCAGCCCAGTGGCCACCAGGCCGGGCCCTACACCTCCCAAGTAGGCGCTGAGGATGATCGGGATCAGAAAAAAGATCAGCCCTGGAGGATCACTGACCTTGTAATCCAGAACTACAAGGCGGACGAACAGTGTGAACACCGTTAGGGCGATGGCCAGCGCATACGCGAACAACAACCGCGGACGGGTTGTTCTTCGCGCCTGAATTGCCGACGTTTTTGCTAACCGAGATGCTTCCTTGGTCATTCTGTCCTTCGAGACTTATTGATCGAAAAACCCGAATGAATACGTCTTATCACCATGCTTATTTAAGAGAGATCAACTTTGTGTTTACAGAGTAGTCGATATGGTATGAAAAGCTGATGTATCGAGTTAAACCACATTGAGGCAAGCTACTCAACTAAAAAGGATAACTCTGGTAGTGCAGGCGCGTCGAATTAGAAAAAACTAATGTTGCATGGTTGTTGGGGTTGCAACGCAAGCTGTTAACGCGAGATTCAATGCCGGTAGCGATGTCGACAGGATTGAGTCAAACCTTTACGTTACTTCCGCAATCTATTACTTCACTCCGCGAGTGGATATGATCGGCCCCACGTTTGTTTCAGTGTTAGGAAAGCGAAGTTATGACTACCACTCCTGTTGCCCCCAATCCTGCTCCGGTTGCGCCGGCGCCAATTTCCACCAACATCCTTCTCGCGTCGATGCTACAGGTTTCATCGCTCGTCAGCGACCTGATTTTTTCTCCCGGCAAACCGCCGCAGGTAGAACTCAGCGGCAAGCTGGTCGGGGTAAAGATCGGTGATCTTGCCGTGTTGACGGTTGCCGACACGGAGCGCATTGCCGCGGACCTGATGGCCGGCAATGAAAAAGCTGCGGAACTGCTGCGCACCCAGGGGGCCTGCGATCTCTCTTTCAGCATTCCGGGAAAATCGCGCTTCCGGGTCAATATCTTTATGCAGCGCGGAACGTATGCCGTTGTCATGCGCGTGATCGCCGTTGGGGTGCCCAGCCTGGAAAAACTGGGACTCCCTGAACAGCTCAAAGAAATCGCCGAACTCAAGAACGGTATTGTTCTGGTGACTGGGCCCACCGGCTCGGGAAAATCTTCCACGCTGGCCGCGATCATTGACTTGATCAATGAAACCTATTCCTACCACGTGGTGACCATCGAAGATCCGATTGAATTCATTCACCGGCACAAGAAGTGCACGGTACATCAGCGGGAGTTGCATAGCGATACGCCCACATTCGCGCTGGCGCTGCGGGCCGCGCTGCGGCAGGCGCCCAAAGTGATCCTGGTGGGGGAGATGCGCGACCGTGAGACCATTGAAATTGCTCTGGAGGCCGCGGAAACCGGCCACCTTGTTCTTTCCACTTTGCATACCATCGACGCGTCAAAAACGGTGGAGCGGATTGTCGGCGTGTTTCCTCTGGGCGAGCAGCAACTGATCCGAACGCGCCTGGCGGGATCGTTTCGCTGGATCGTCTCACAGCGCCTGGTCCCCAAAAAAGACGCTTCTGGACGCGCAGCGGTCATTGAGGTCCTGCGCTCCAACCAGCGCACGCGTGAATACCTGGAAAAAGGCGAGCGAGAAGGAAGGTCGCTGGTGGACGCAATCCGCGACGGCGCCCAGGACGGCATGCAGTGCTTTGACGATCAACTGGAAAAACTTGCTCGCGAGGGCGCCATCACAATTGACAGTGCTCTGGGCTACTCAACCAACCAGGGCAATCTGCGGCTGGCCCTATCAGATTTGATCGAGGAAGAGGAAGCGGCGTCTTCGACCATGACGGTTGCCGGGGCACGCACGATGCCGCGTGAGCTCACCCTTCAATAGCTGCGCTTGCGCAGGATGAAGGGCCGATTCGGATTAAAACGGGATGCTGCTACCAGCCTCCACCACCACCGCCGCCTCCACCACCGCCAGAGGAGCCTCCACCGCTTGATCCGGAAGATGATCCGGGAGCCGTGGATGATGAGGAAATTGCGCTGGAAAACGAGCTGCCGAAAGAAGACGTGAACCCCGACGGCGAAAAAGATGAAAAACCTCCGCCGGAAAACCAGGAGGGAGAATAGCTGGTTCCGCCGCTGCTTGCGGGAGACCCGGCAAGCGCCAGCACCTGGGAAAACTGCTCCGCCCATGCCTGTTCCACGCCCAGCGCCAGAGCGAAAGGTAGAAAGCGCTCAAAAAGACCCGGAGTTTTTTCTGGAGGAAGGACCGTCTGTAGCCGGTCGCTTTCCACAGCTTTCAGGAATGTCTTGAATCCTTCCACCCGGTCCATCAACTGTCTTCCCGCGCGGGTTGGTGCTTTCAAGAGATGGTGAAACAGCACATCAGCGCCGATCGCCGCGATGATGACCGCGAAGACTCCCACGCCACAACTTACGCCTAGTACCGCTAAGCCAAAGCATTCGCCGCCCACAAACGGGATGCTGAACAAAGTTAGAGTCACTGCCTGCGCCGCTCCTCCAATACCATCCGCGCGTACGCTCTTCCAGGCTTTGATGACTCCACCTACCAGCACGTAAACGCCAAAGCTCCAGCCGGTAAGCCAGACGCTCATGAACAGTGCAACGGCAATGCGGGAGCCTCCGCCCAGCAAGACGGCCGTTACGATGGTGGCCACGCTCAGCGCAATACCCGGCCACAGGTACCGCGCATTGGTGACGAAGTAGGTTGTTTCCATGGTGGCGTGGAGGTTCGTTTCCAGTGCTTGTCTTGCCCGGCCTAGCAGAGCGTGTTGCGCGTTGGTGAGATGAATGGAACTTTCATTCTCAAACAGTTTGCGCGCCAAAGACTTTTCGTCGGCGGAGAGTTTGTTCTCCGCAGCGGCGTAGCCCTTGTTGCGGACCAGTCGGTAGGTCTTGTCTTCATCGCGCTTGATAGTGAGATAGCCCTTGGCTGCCAGGCTCATGATTCCGGTGGTGAAGGCTTTTTCATCAAATGCCATCTGCTCCAGATAACGCATGGCGGCAGGGGACATGTTGTCCGGCGGCTCGTAAAGCGGAACAATCGTTCCTGCTGTGGGGTCTTTGCCTACCATCATCCAGACCGCCAGGTAATAGAGCAAGGTCAAGATCAGCCCAGCCAGGCCGAAGACGGCCGGCTTGTTATCGGCGAGAAACCATGCCCGCTTCTGTCGGCTGGTTGGCGGCGCAATCAGGCCCTTGGGCCAGCTCACTACAATCGTGAGTCCTTGCTCCGGAGCAAGCGCCTCCGCGCGAAAAACGGGATTGCTTTCCTGGTCACGCTTCGCTGTAAATGCTTTGCCTTTTTCTTCTGCGTAGCCGGTATATCCGTCCAGATCGGTGACCACATTGCGCACGTTTGCCGGCAGCAGGACCGTGGCGGTGGCAACGTCAATGGGAAACTTCCACCTGTTGCCAGTCACGTTCCAGTAGAGTTCGTCGTGGTCCTTAAAGAAACCCAATTGGCGATTGGTCCGGTAGGTAAACTCATAAGTGTGGATTCCCGGCGGAAGGTCATAATCAGAGCGGCCAAAATAAATGCGCACGCTATCATCGGACTCTTGGGTGTGATACGGCTCAGTATTGCCGTCACGCTGCAAGCTGACTATCGCAAAGGCGACGGAGTATCCGTTGCCGAGCCGGTCATGGTAATGCGTAGGGAAATCGCGATAGATTCCGTGCACCATATCGACGCCAGCGGATTCAACCTGGATCTTTTCTTTGACCTGCATGCTGCCGTCAGTACTGACGGCGATCCAGGCGTCAAACGACGCAATATGCTCCGTCTGCGCAACCAGCGGCGTTGCCGCGGCCAGAGCGGCGAACAACAGGAGCAAAAATGGAAATCGCTTCATGGGCAACAGTTGACTGCACTATAGCCCGACCGGACGAAATGGCAAAGAACAAAGATTCGCGCGCGGTGACTCTGGTGAGCTTGCGCTTAGAGTGATTTAAGGTTCCTGTGCCCGTGTGGCACATCGCGGCAAAATAACAATAAAACGTGGACCGCAGCCGCCCTCGGCTGCGCTGACGTTCACAGACGGGCGCCTGTGCTCCACGAATGTATAAGGTAATACGGTTTCTCGAACCGCCCTTAGAACGTCTTCCATCCCGCTATCTTCGCCGCCTTCTTCATGACGCCTTGCATAAGCCGCTCACCAGCCGTGCCAAAGGGCTGGTCCGTGGTTAGATACGTCCAGGTTGCGCCGCGCTGAGAGGGCTGAATGCCTTTGGCCTCGGCTTCCTTCAAACGCTTCGTGGACTCTTTTTCGATTCGCGCTTGCAGCTCCTGGAACATACTGTCCACGGTCAGCAGGTACTCGTGCAATGGGTCGCGGCCGCTCCAGGAAACCCAGTGGATGCCGGACCGATAATCCGCGATCTCCGCCAGATACTCAGACCACAGATCGTCGATGGTGGTAAGACGCACCAACCGTTCCGTCTCGGACGCGCATGCAGTTGTCCCATCGAGGATCTCCTGGCGCGAGCGCTGGATGATCTGCCGCTGTCCTTCAAGCACGGATTCATACTTGTTGAGAAACTGGCGGATGGTAAGGTTCTGGCCCTCTACTACCTGCTGGATGGCGTTGGGGTTGCGATGAAGCAGCGGATCATCGGCGCCGTAGCGAACGAGTAGGTCGTCTTCCAAGGAGATGAAGAAGCGCGAGTTGCCGGGATCACCCTGGCGTCCCGCGCGTCCCCGCAGTTGATTATCAATGCGGCGGCTTTCATGCTTGTTTGTGCCGATCACATACAGCCCGCCTAACTCAGCCACTCCAGCGCCAAGTTTGATGTCCGTGCCGCGGCCCGCCATGTTGGTGGAGATGGTCACGGCGCCCAACTCACCGGCGCGGGCCACAATGGCCGCTTCCTGTTCTTCATTGCGCGCATTCAGTACGTGGTGCGGAATGCCCTCCGCTTGAAGTTGCCGGCTCAGCTGTTCTGATTCTTCCACGCTGGTTGTGCCCACCAGCACCGGCCGCTCATCTTTATGCGTAGTGCGTATCTCTTCGATGACGGCTTGTTCTTTTTCTCGCTTGGCGGCAAAAATCTCGTCCGGATGGTCCACGCGGATCACGGGCCGGTTGGTGGGGATGACCGCAATCTCAAGGCCGACGAGCGCGCGGAACTCCTCCGCCTGCGTGGCTGCTGTGCCGGTCATGCCGCAGACCTGCGGGTAAAGCCCGATCAGGTTCTGCAAGGTGATGGTGCCCAGCACTTGGCCTTGTTCCTTCATGGCGACGCCTTCTTTGGCTTCAATCGCGCTGTGCAGGCCGGCGGGCCAGCGTCGGTCTTGAATGACGCGGCCCTTGAATTCATCCACGGACTCGATCACGCCGTTTTTGACCAGGTAGTCCACGTCACGGCGCAGCAGCGCGTGCGCATGGATGGAATCTTGTATGGCACAGAGCAGGTTCAGATTTTCTTCGGCAAAAAGATTGCCGCAGTGAAAGGCCTGCTCTGCTGCGTGCGTGCCCGCGTCGGTCAGCGCTACGTGCCGTCCGTGTTCATCCACGGTGTAGTCAACTCCGCGCTGAAAGCGCCGGGTGATGGGGTCCACGCGGCGGGGAAGCGATTCCGCACGGGCCTCTCCTCCGGCGATCACCAGCGGAATGCGCGCTTCATCAATCAGAATGGAATCAGCTTCGTCGATCACGGCGGCAGCAAAGGGACGCAGTACCTGCTCCGCTGGATGCAACGCGAGTTGGTCGCGAAGATAATCAAAGCCGACTTCATTGGCGGTGGCATACGTAACATCGCAGGTGTATGCCTGTTGGCGTTGCGTTGCGGTCATCTCACGCTGGATAAAGCCCACGGACAGCCCAAAAAATTCATAGATTGGCCCCATCCATTTCGCATCACGGCGGGCCAGGTAGTCATTCACGGTCATTACGTGGACGCCCTTGCCGGCTTTGGCATACCACACCACGGCCGGCACGGCTGCCAGGGTCTTGCCTTCGCCGGTTTGCATCTCCGCGATTTTTCCTTCCGTGAGCGCCAGCGCCCCGTGGATCTGGACATCAAACATTTCCAACCCGAGCACCCTTGCCGCCACGGCGGCCGCAGCGGCGATGATCTCCAGACGGTCGGTCGCGCACTGTGCGTAGCTGCGCAGCTCATCGTCCGTGCGGGGCGCTAGTTCAGCACGTATCGCGTTGATGCGTTGAATGTTGGACTGAGTAGAATTTTTTCCTGCAAACAGCGAACGCAGAAGCCGGCGCATGACGCCCTCCCTGTCTTCATTTCCCATCATTTGAATTGATTCGTTTTGCTACGCGATGACGGGAGGGGCGCGGGGATGGAGATTCGATGGGAAAGGTTGCGCATCGGGAGAAGGCGGCTCGGCGCAAGCACTGCCGCAACCCTGCGTGCAGGCAGCTTCAACTTTCCTCACCTCTGCGGGTTTCTTTGACCGCGATTCACTTTGCCAGAGAATAGCGCAAGCTTCGCTGGACTGCTGTGTGCGCACCGGTACCGGCTGTGTGGCAAGAATTGAAACCACCGCGGCCAGGACCAGAATGGATGTTCGCCGAATCACGCTCTTCAGTATGGCATGGCCAGGAACGAGGTAGAAGCGGTTTCTTTTGGCCATGCTGCTCAAAGCGCGTTCTTAAAATAACGCCTTTTACGCGGCCCTAAAGGGCCGCTCTTCCACCAGGTAAAAGGAATATATTGGAAGCAATCTTCGTTAAGAACTGACCTAAAACCACGATATCCGAAGAACCCCTGCAAAAGCCCGTCCGCTGATACAATAACGGAAGCCGCAAATTCCTCCGGAGAGGTGGCCGAGTGGCTGAAGGCGGCGGTTTGCTAAACCGTTATAGGGGCTAACACTTCTATCGGGGGTTCGAATCCCCCCCTCTCCGCCAGTAGATTTGTCCTTTATTTCAATTCATTGTCGCCGTACCCTTGCCGTTGTTTTTGAGAATCCCAGAGAGCAAGTTGCCATTTTCCGACGGCTAGGGCAAGTTCGAAAATCTGCTGGACCAACGAAGGCTGCATCTACAGCGCCAGTCCGACAACCGACCTCTGCTTTGCCGACCATCCCCCTTGACCATCCCCCTTAACGATCTGTCGGCGTTTCCCAGTAGCCCGTTTCTGGCCAACTTCCGGTTTGTCAACGATTCGGAAGCTTTACTTGTGATCAGACTGTTGGCATCGTGCCACCGTCAATGACGTAGTCCGCACCGTGAATGGAAGCTGCGCGATCGGATGCCAGAAATGCCACCAGTTCTGCAACTTCTTCCGGCACACCTGGACGACCAATGGGAATGCCTCCAATCATGTTCATGATCTGCTGACGCGCCTCGCCCTCCGTGGTGCCGCTGCTATGAGCAAGCTGCACAATCATTCCGTGCGCGCCCGCAGTCTCGATGAATCCCGGCGAGATCATGTTTACCCGAACGCCCTTCGGGCCAACCTCATTTGCGAGTCCTTTGTTGT
>Ga0137407_10000169_pt1 | contig 48596 bp, 40 predicted proteins | sample CZOMad2_2_16fung_FD_108410 | JGI IMG/M metagenome (GOLD analysis project Ga0137407, IMG submission 108410) | Vadose zone soil fungal communities from Angelo Coast Range Reserve, California, USA - CZOMad2_2_16fungal (Illumina Assembly) | ecosystem: Environmental > Terrestrial > Soil > Vadose... | reverse complement strand
GATATAGCCCTGCTCCTCCAGCGTTCGGACCCGGCGCAGGCAGGGCGGCGGCGAAATGCCGACGCGTTTGGCCAGTTCGACGTTGGTGATTCGGCCGTCGGCCTGAATTTCGGCAAGGATTTTGAGGTCGATCTCGTCAAGGTTCTTCGACACGCGGGTCCCGGTCCTGGGGCTGAGAAAGCTTTCGGGTTTTAGCCGCAACACTCTTAGCCCACCTCGCATCCCGGGCGCAATTTTATTGCGCGTGCGCTGCGCCATTTCCACCGCTCACGGGAAATTTTGCTGATTTGGATTGCAATTCTTGCATAGCTCGCCAGATATCCTAGACTTGTATTTGACACTTTCGGCGTCGTTGCGATGCCATTCCGTGCGCATTCTGCTCAAGCGCTGACCAAATTCCCTTAAGAGAGGGATCTACCTCATGCCTGCCCCTATCCATGCGAAGGTCGTGATCATCGGTTCCGGCCCGGCCGGTTACACCGCTGCGATCTACGCTGCGCGCGCCATGCTTGAGCCGGTACTGATTCAGGGCATTCAACCCGGCGGCCAACTCACCATCACCACCGACGTGGAGAACTATCCGGGCTTCGCCGACGTCATCCAGGGCCCGTGGCTGATGGAGCAGATGGAGAAGCAGGCCGCCCATGTCGGCACCAAGATCGTCACCGATCTCGTCACCAAGCTCGAGCTCGCGCAGCGCCCGTTCCGGCTGACCTGCGACAGCGGCGACGTCTATTACGCCGAGACCGTCATCCTCGCCACCGGCGCGCAGGCGCGCTGGCTCGGCATGCCTTCGGAAGAGAAGTTCAAGGGCTTTGGCGTCTCGGCCTGTGCGACCTGCGACGGATTTTTCTATCGCGGCAAGGAAGTCATGGTGGTTGGGGGCGGCAACACCGCGGTCGAGGAAGCGCTGTTCCTCACCAACTTCGCCTCGCAAGTCACCATCGTGCACCGCCGCGATCATTTCCGCGCCGAGCGCATCCTGCAGGAGCGTCTGTTCAAAAACCCCAAGATCAAGGTGGTGTGGGACTCAGCGATCGACGAAATCTGCGGCACCGAGAATCCGGGCAAGGTCACCCATGTCCGGCTGAAGAACGTCAAGACCGGGCGCTTGAGCCAGGTGCCGGCCGACGGTGTCTTCATTGCAATCGGTCATGCGCCTGCAACCGACCTCGTCGCGGGCCAAGTCAAGCTGAAACCGTCGGGCTATGTCGAGGTGGCGCCAAATTCGACCGCAACTTCGGTGCCCGGCGTATTCGCCGCCGGCGACGTCGCCGACGAAATCTGGCGGCAGGCAGTGACGGCCGCGGGCCTTGGCTGCATGGCCGCCCTGGAAGCAGAGCGTTTTCTCGCACTTCGCGCCAGCGACCGCGCGGCGGCGGAATAATCATGGCTCGAACCCGCGACGGATTTACCGATATGGATTGGGATAAGCTGAAGGTGTTTCACGCCGCGGCTGAAGCGGGAAGCTTTACGCATGCCGGCGAACAGCTCGGCCTTTCGCAATCGGCCGTTTCACGGCAGGTCAGCGCGCTGGAGCAGGAGCTCTCGGTATCGCTGTTTCATCGCCATGCGCGCGGTCTCATCTTGACCGAACAAGGCGATCTGTTGTTTCGCACCGCGCATGACGTGTTCATGCAGCTGCAGGCGGCGCGCGCTAAACTCACCGACAGCCGCGAACGGCCAAGCGGCGACCTCAAGATCACGACACCACCGGCGCTCGGCATCAACTGGCTGATTCCGCGGCTCCACGAATTTACCGCGCTGTATCCAGAAATCCGGATTTCCATGATCGTTACCGACGAGGATCTCGATCTCTCGATGCGCGAGGCCGACGTCGCAATCCGCACCCGCAAGCCGACCCAGCCCGACCTGATCCAGCGCAAGCTGTTCTCGATCGGCTTCCACGCCTATTGCTCGCCGGAATACATCAAGCACTTCGGCACGCCGCGCACTCTCGACGACCTCGACGCGCATCGCATCATCATGCTGAGCGATTCGCAGGTTCAGCCGCACCTGCAGAACCGCAGCTGGCTGATCGACGCCGGCCGCAATGGCTCAGGGCCTCGCGAGGCCTATTTCAAGGTCAACAACATCCTTGGCCTGGTGCGCGCGTGCCAGCAGGGGCTGGGTATCGCCGCGCTACCGGACTACCTGGTCGAGGAAAACAATCGCCTGGTCCAGCTTTTTGGAGAATCGGATTCTATCCAGCTCGACACCTACTTCGTTTATCCCGAGGAATTGAAGACGGTGGCGCGCGTGCAGGTGTTCCGCGACTTCGTGGTCAGTAAAGCGCAGCGCTGGCCGTCCTAATTATCGGTCGATAACCCCCTGCTCTCCGCATGTCTGACATGCGGCGTGGGCGGTTGCTGCGGGGCACCGGGGCAGCCCATAATGCAGTTACGCTGAGCATTCGCGTTGCGCATATGTCCCCCTCCTCCAGTGGCGCGGACGCTCAGTTATCCCTCTTGGAAGGTGATTGTGTCGGCCTCACGTGGCCAATACCTCTAGCCGGGCTCTCACGAGCCCGGCTTTTTTCATGGGATCTGCTTCCCGGGCTCTCACCAGCCCGGCTTTGTTCACGGGGATTTGCTTTCCCGCGGGGCTCTCACAAGATCGGCCGTATCATAGAACCTGCTCGGCGCCGTTCCGGGCGTTGACAGGATCAGCGTCGCCCTTCATCATTCTCCCATGATCACGATTATGTGCATCGCTCTGTCGTCGAAAAAAGCCCCCCTTCCCGGGGCTTCGGATCGACGCGCGCGATAGACTTCTCGCCCAAGCCGATCTGCAAACCCCGCCGCGAGTGCGGGGTTTTTTATTGCCCCGTCTCCGGCTCAATCCTTTCAGGAGATGGACCAATGACTGACCTCGTGTCTTCCGGCCTTCGATCTCTGTTGCATGGCCTCTGGCTGCCGCTGATCACGCCGTTTCGCGACGGTACCCTCGATGAGACATCGCTGCGGCGGCTGATACGCCATTACACGGCGGTCCCCATCGACGGACTGATCCTTGCTGCGACCTCAGGCGAAGGCCTGACGCTGGGCATGGCCGAACTTGAATGGATCGTCGCACTGACGCGCTCCGAGATGGCGGGGGCTAAGCGTTACATCCCGATCTGCCTCGGACTATCCGGCAGCCATACCAGGAAGATGTGCCATACCCTGGATGAGACGGCGGCCTGGCCGATCGACGGCTACCTGATTTCGAGTCCCTATTACTCGCGACCCTCGCAGCGCGGCCTGAAGCAGCATTTCAACGCGCTCGCCGATCACGCCTCATGGCCGATCGTGCTCTACAACATTCCCTATCGCACGTCGGTCAATCTTGCCAACGAGACGCTGCTCGAGCTTGCCGAACACCCGAACATTGTCGGCCTGAAGGATTGCTGCGCCGATCGCGCACAATCGATCGATTTGCTGCGCCGGCGGCCGGCCGGCTTTCGGGTTCTGACCGGTGAGGACGCCCAATACTTCGAGGCGCTCACCGATGGCGCCGATGGCGCCATCCTGCTATCGGCCCATCTCGAGACCGAGTCGTTTGCAGCGGTGCGCGCGCTCGTCAGCGAAGGCGATTTGGATGCCGCGCGGGCGCGCTGGGAGAGCGTGGCCGATCTGACGAAGCTGCTATTCGCAGAGCCAAGCCCGGCGGCAGCAAAATATTGGCTGGCGCGCACCGGCCTGATCGACAGCGCCGAAGTCCGCCTGCCGATGGTGGAGGTAAGTGCCGAGCTCGCGGCGCGGCTTGATGCGGAGATCGAGCGGCGCGCACCGCCGCTGTTAAGGCGCGCGTAGGATGTTTCTCCTTATCCGGCGTGTGAGAATCCCTCACCCGAAATCTCTCGGTCCCGATTGCGAGTGCGCCTCAGAAAGTGACGCATATTGTGCCGCGGACCGAGGCGACGGCCGCGCGCCCACTACCGTGAAAGTCAGTCTTGAAGAGTAAGGCCGCCTGCCTTTGTCGACGTGTCAGCACGCCCCTAAAAGCACAACGCCGCCCGAGCGGAGTATAATCGCCCGGCGGCGTTGTTCAGTCACCGGGTCCTTAAATTCCCCAGCGCAGTTATGTCATCTGGCATCAGCCAAAGGTTCAACAAGCCAATTTGAATTTTCGAGCAAGCTGGTTCTGTGCATGTCAAAACGAGGATGCTGGCTCCGACCCATCCGGGAACATTCGGGCGAAGTTCCGGGTTGGCAAGTTCGACCCAATGGCGTTACCAGTCTCCTGAGTGCAAGCTGGCGTTGCCCCAATCAGATAAACCGCGGATGAGGTCTCGTTTTGTGAACCCGAAAGGCAGGCAGGCAAGGCTGCGGCCCGCGCATCTTGCCATTGCGAGTCTGGCCGCGCTGATCGCGGCCGGAGATCATGCGGACGCCACAGACCGTCGGAGCCAATACTCGGTCGAGTCCAACCAGTCGCGCACAGCCGGCGAGCCGATCATGGCAATCGTTTCGCTCCACAGCCAGCGCATCACCGTCTATGACACCAATGGCTGGATCTTCCGGGCGCCGGTGTCGAGCGGCCAGAAGGGACGCGAGACGCCCGCCGGGATCTTCAGCGTCATTCAAAAAGAAGCAGAGCATTACTCGAACCTGTATGACGATGCCTACATGCCCCATATGCAACGCATCACCTGGTCGGGCATCGCGCTCCACGGTGGCCCCCTGCCAGGATATGCGGCATCCCACGGCTGCGTGCGGATGCCCTTCGATTTCGCAGCACGCCTGTTCAACGCGACTGCGTTGGGGATGCGGACGATCGTAGCGCCAACCGACGTGGCGCCGGTTGAGATCGCCCACCCGGTTCTGTTCCGGCCGAAGCCGGGTGCCGGCACCCTGGCTGCCGCCCGTACCGGAGAGGCTGAAGAGGCGGCGAGGAAGGCGGCTCAGGCCAGGCTCGCCTCCACGACGGCCTTCCGGGAGGTCACGCGGGCGATGGTGCCGGTGCGCGTGGCGGAAAATCTGAAGCTCAGAACTGAGGCGCAACTGGCGGCCGCCGAGGCTACGCTTGGCTCTGCCATCTCGGCCGAGGCAAAGGAGCAGGCCGAAGGCGCCAAGGCGCAGGTAGTCGCCAGGATCGCGGAGTTGCAGATGCAATTGGTTGCCGCAAAGGCGGAGTTGCAACCGAAGCTCGATGCTGCCGCGGCCGCGCGTGAAGCCGCCGCCGCCGCGGAGACTGCGCGGGCCGCGGCAGCCGAGGCGGCACGTCAGGCGACGCGCGAGCTAGAGCCGGTATCGGTGCTCATCAGCCGCAAGACCCAGCGCCTTTACGTCCGGCAAGCCTTCGAGCCCATCTTTGAAAGTCCGGTCACGATCGCAGATCCCGATCGTCGGATTGGCACGCATGTCTTCACCGCCATCGGGCGGTCGAGCGACGACAGCAACTTGCGATGGAGCGTCGTCTCCCTGGACGGCGGACGTCCGCGCAGCGACGCAATCGAGCCCGATCGCCGGGCGCGCGGGTCCACTGGTCGCGACGTTGCGCCGATGCGGACGGACCAGGACGGCGCGAAGGCCGCGCTCGATCGACTTGTCATTCCGCAGGACGCATTGGATCACATCGCCGGGATTGGACCGCGATCTTCCCTGATCGTCACGGACGAGGCGTTGAGCTCGGAGACCGGCAAGGGCACGGATTTCGTGGTGCTGATGAGCGGCGAGCCGCAAGGAGGCATCAAGAGTCGGCGACGCGTTCCGGGGACCGAATTCGGGTACGCGGGCCCACGCGATCGCCTGCCTTATTGGCGCTCGCCTTTCGGGGGTTCGTTTTCCTCCTGGTGAACCCGTTCTTTCCACCCCGGTTGATGGCGCTTCCCTCACGGGGCATCAGTGGAATGTCAGATCACATGAGTGAGACAATGCGCACCAAAGACTTACACCCTATCCAACCTCGTCCGCGCTAGCCGCAGCGCGTTGGTGATCACGCTGACCGACGACAGCGCCATTGCGGCGGCGCCCACCATAGGCGAGAGCAGGATGCCGAACACCGGATAGAGCAGGCCGGCGGCGATCGGCACGCCGGCGGAATTGTAGACGAACGCAAACGCGAGGTTCTGGCGGATGTTGCGCATGGTCGCGACCGACAACCGCCGCGCCCGCACCAGGCCTAAGAGGTCGCCGGTCAGAAGCGTGACGCCGGCGCTTTCGATCGCTACATCCGTTCCGCCGCCCATCGCGACGCCGACGTCGGCAGCGGCCAGCGCCGGCGCGTCATTGACGCCATCGCCGACCATGGCGACGCGGCGGCCTTCGGCGCGCAGCCGCTGCACAACCTCGCCCTTGCGCTCCGGCAATACGCCGGCCTCGATCTCATCGATACCAAGCTGTGAGGCCACCGCGCGCGCGGTCGTCGCATTGTCGCCGGTAAGCATCACGATGCGCAGGCCTTCGCCGCGCAACGCCGCAAGCGCCGATTTCGCCGACGGCTTGATCGGATCGGCGATGGCAATGACGCCGGCGGCGCGGCCGCCGATCGCCACAAAAATCGCGGTGGCACCGTTGCGCCGTGCCGTCTCCGCGGCGGTGTCTAGCTCCTGGGTGGCAACGTTCAGTTCAGCCATCAACATGGCATTGCCGAGCGCCACCAGCTTGCCGTCGACGGTCCCGCTTGCGCCCTTGCCCGAAGGCGAGGCGAAGCCCAAGACCTCGCCGAGCGCGAGCCCATGCGCCTTCGCTTCATGGAGGATCGCCTGAGCCAGCGGATGTTCGCTGCCGCGCTCCACACTGGCGGCAAGCCGCAGCAATTCGTTCTCGTCGATCCCGTTCGCGGTCACGATCGACACCAGTTTTGGTTTGCCTTCGGTGAGCGTACCGGTCTTGTCGATGACGATGGTATCGATGCGCTCGAACTGCTCCAGCGCTTGTGCGTCGCGGATGAGGATGCCCGAACGGGCGCCGCGTCCGACGCCGACCATGATCGACATCGGCGTGGCGAGCCCCAGCGCGCAGGGGCAGGCGATGATCAGGACCGTCACGGCCGCGACCATGGCGAAGGAGAAGCGCGGCTCCGGCCCGAACGCCATCCAGGCCGCAAACGCGGCCAGGGCTGTGGCAATCACCGCGGGCACGAACCAGCCAGCGACGCGGTCGGCGAGACGCTGGATCGGCGCGCGGGAGCGCTGCGCCCGCGCCACCATATCGACGATCCGCGCCAGCATGGTGTCGCGGCCGACCTTTTCGGCGCGCAGCACCAGCGAGCCGCGCTGATTGACGGTGCCGCCGATCACGCGCCCGCCTTCGGTCTTCGATACCGGCATCGATTCGCCGGTCACCATGGATTCATCGACGAATGAATGCCCCTGCGTGACGCGGCCATCGACCGGAATCTTTTCGCCCGGACGAACCCGCAGCAAATCGCCCACCGCAATTGTCTCGATGGCAACGTCTTCGTCGCCATGATCGGTGATGCGCCGCGCGGTTTTTGGCGCCAGCCCAAGCAGCGCGCGGATCGCACCTGAGGTGCGCTCGCGCGCCCGCAACTCCAGCACTTGCCCGAGCAGCACCAGCACCGTGATTACCGCCGCCGCCTCGAAATACACCGCGACCGTGCCATGCATGTCGCGCAAGGCCGGCGGAAGCAGTTGCGGCGCCAGCGTGCCGATTACGCTGTAGAGATAGGCAACACCGGTGCCCATCGCGATCAGCGTGAACATGTTCAGGTTTCGCGTCACCACGGACCGCCAGCCGCGCACGAAAAACGGCGCGCCGGCCCACAGCACCACCGGTGTCGACAACGCAAACGAAATCCAGTTCGACCATGACGGCGGCACAATTTGCATCGGCCCGAAATGGCTGCCCATCTCGATCCCAAACACCGGAAGCGTCAGCGCCAGCGCGATCCAAAATCGCCTGACCATGTCGATCAATTCCGGGTCGGGCGCATCGTCGAGCGAGACCTGTTCGGGCTCGAGCGCCATGCCGCAGATCGGGCAACTGCCGGGGCCGACGTGACGCACTTCCGGATGCATCGGACAGGTGTAGATGGTGCCGGTCGGCGCCGCCGGCTCGGGCGCTTTCGGCCCAAGGAATTTTTCGGGATCCGCCGCGAATCGCTCGCGGCAACGCGCGCCGCAGAAGAAATACTCCTGGCCGCGGTATTCGAAGCGATGCTTTGCGGCCTTGCGCTTGACGCTCATGCCGCACACCGGATCGATCGCCGCGTCTGGCGCTTCGTCGTGGCCGCCATGTTGGCCGCCGCAGCAGGAGGGCGGGTGCGCCCCGTGAGGATGGCCGGCGTGAGTGCTTGTGCCGTTTGCGTGTTCTTGTTGCGCCATCCGCCTCTCCGGCCACTTGAACAATATACCCCAGGGGGGTATATGAGGCATATGCGCAACGAGATCAAGACGTCCTGCCTGAAAAGGCTCAAGCGAATTGAGGGCCAGATCCGCGGTCTCGCCGGGATGGTGGCGGACGACCGCTATTGCATCGACGTGGTGACGCAGATCGCCGCGGCAAAGGCCGCGCTGCGCCGGGTCGAGGAGGAAATCCTGCGCGACCACGTCGCCCATTGCGTCGAGCATGCGATCACCTCCGGCAACAAGGCCGATCAGCGCCGCAAGATCGCCGAACTCATGGATGTGGTTGGCCGCGCCGACCGGTAGCGAAGCCTTCGTTCCCCGGATGCAGCGCGGCATGCCGCACTTGCGGCGCGGTGCGCTGCTGATCCGGGGTCCATCTCATCCGTCAGGTGTTTAGTTAGTCCCGGCTCTGCGGTGCACCGCCAAGGAAGCGATGCACCGCGTCCGGGACACCAAGCAGGCAACTTCCGAAATTCATTTGGTTAATGCGCGGTGAAACCGGCACCTAAATTGCGACCCTGCGGCGCTCCGTATTTTTAGAGTTTGCGGTCTATCGACTTCCCCAACAAAGCGCGGGGGAAAACGATGACCACTCAAATCATCCAGAACAAACGATATCCGAATTCGCAACGCGCCGAGAGGATACAGGATCTTCTTCTGGTGTCGTCGTTCGGGCTGTGGGCGGTGCTGCTTGGTCTGTCGCCGGTCCTGGCCTTCCGCCTGCTGGTGGGGAGCTGAGGCAATGCATAGCTGGGTGAACGGTGGTTAATCCTCAGTAGCACCTGCGTTCAAAATGCGAGCGATGTTGCGACGGGCTTTTTAAAATTCGTCGCCTATCAATGTCGCCACAAGAATTAGAAACGCGGGGGCGTCATGGACACCAAGAACAATGCATTCTCGAAAGATCGGGGCTTTTGCACACAGGACATTCTTTGGGCGGTCGGCATCTGGTCGGTCATCCTGAGCCTGTCGCCGGTCGTCTTGTTCTATGTCCTGATGGTGAATTGAGCGGCTCATCGCCGCATGGGTAACGTCATCCCGGGTGAGCGTAAAAGCTCACACGGGATGACGTTTCATGAAACAAACAACGCGCAAGGCCCGCGCGCGCTCTTTCCATTCAAGCGTGCGGCAGACTATGCCGCCTGCTTGTGCATTGCGCCAGCCGCCGACACCGTACCGCGGATCGCCCTCACCGAACGTTCGATTGCAGCCCATAGCCGGCCGATTTCCTCCGCCGCGCGGCCTTCGGCAAAATATTCGCGGGCGCCTTCGCCCTTGCCGAGTGCCATCAGGAGATCGGCACGATTGGTGATCTGGCCACCCCACACCGGCGCGCGGAACTTGGCCAGCGCTTCCCGCGCGATGGTCACAATTCGGCTCTCCGCCTCATCGCGCCGCGCCGGGGCACCGTTGATCACGACCGCATAAGGCTTGCGCGCGGCGCGGCAGGTTTGAATCGTTTCCTGCACGGCGTTGACGTCGAACACCCCCGGCCGGGCCGGAATGACCACCATGGTGGCGCTCTTGATGGCATCTTCCACGACCGCTGACGTATTCGGCGGCGTGTCGATGAACACCCATTCGTAGCCGTCACGCTTGGCGGCGGCGATGATTCCACTGACGGACGTCACGGCGGTCTTGATCGACGGTTCGTTGGTGCCGCGCAGCTTGTGCCAGAGCGTGAGCGATCCCTGCGGGTCGGCGTCGACCAGCAGACACGGCTTCGTGGACTTATGGACATGCGCAGCGAGATGGGCGGCCAGGGTACTCTTTCCTGCGCCGCCTTTACGCGATGCGAAAACAATGACGTTCATACTTTCGCCTCCAGATTGACCCCAGAAAGCGAAAATGAATCAGTGCGCTGATTCGTGGAAGAAAAATCTATAACCAAATATGGCGAAGGCACTGATTTGTCGGCGCGGTTGATTTTGAGTCACACCGAACGCCTCGGCAGCCTGAGGTAGCCGGCGGCAGGTCGAACAAACCGAGTCCGGGCGGCAAAAGCCCGCGCTTCAGGTAGCCGGGTATTAGGCGGATCGCTTGTGCCGACGCCATTTTCGCACATGCGCCCTGATACTGAGCGGTCTTCCCGTCGCTGCCGGAGGATCGGGGTGGAAGTAAACCCGGCAATCCGGACTGAGCTGGGATTGCTTTCTGATCATGCAGGCCTTGACGCGCTCGACATCGGGAATCTCCTCGCCGCACAGTCGGAACGCGTCGCCAGTGCACGCCTGCTGCTCCTCGCCGGAGTAGGCCCAACTCGCTACAGGCCACATCAGAAAGCAAAGCGCGATTGCCCGCAGCAGAAAGAACTGAAAATCCCCGGACCGGGCGGCAAAGGCAAACATGAGTCCCCCAAGCGTTGTTTGGCGAATTGTGGGTGAATGAAAAAGGGTTGGCAAGAACGACAGACGCCCTGCATCAGCTTGTAGTGGAAAAGCCGAGCGCGCAGTTCTTCGCGCAAGTCGCGAAGCCTTCAAGGTATGTAGCGCATCGCCCTCATGTTCCGCCGAATGGAACCAAAGGGCGGGATGTGGATTGGCAATTGCGCTTAAAGTAACCTCGCAGGCCCATCATGAAGATTCTCACCATCCTGGCACTTGGTTTATCGCTCTCCCTTGCCGCCTGCGGAAAGGAGCCCGGTCCGAAGGGAGATCCTGGACCACAAGGTCCCGCAGGTCCCCAAGGTGCCCAGGGCATCCAAGGTGTCGCGGGTACGCAGGGTCCTGCCGGAGCACAGGGGCCGCAGGGACCTCAGGGTTCACCAGGAGACAAAGGCGAAAAGGGCGATAAAGGCGAGAAGGGTGACAGCGCGGCAACAAACCTCAGAGCCGTCCAGGCTGATGGCTCGGTGGGTTGCGAGCCGAGCGAGACGCTGGTTTCGGTATTCTGTCCAAGCGGCGGCGCGCCGGATGGAGCGAAGTGCGGCACGGCTCCCACCGTCGGTCTGTGCTTGAAGAAGCCGTGATGTTCATTTCGATGAACTCATCGCGATGTCCGCTGTCTTCGCACACGTGCACATCCGACGATTTGATTACAAGGAGAGGCCACGCAGTTGCTCTAACCACGCACGGAGGCCCGTTCCATTGATCAACTCCAGCCGTGCAGGTATCCACGGGGTAATAAGTGGGTCGGTTTTGATCATCGGCGCGAAGTCGGATGTCGTCGTGACAAATCCCTTTGATGCGCCATCATTAGCAAGCACACCCATCAGGGCGCGCACGTCATTGGCGGCACAAGATTATCTGGTGCGAACGCCTTGACCTGATCAATAACCCGCACTATGCCGTGCGCTTTTTTGACCGCGATCACGTCACGACCGAGGTCACCGCTGCGTGGCGTCAGTGTCACCTCGTCAAATCCCGCCTTCTTATACGCACCAGCGATGATCTCTTCCCACATCCGCGGAGGAATTTGAAAGGCGGCGGCCGGGTCCTTTAACACCATTTCGATAATGTCGAGCCAAGGGAGCGCGACAGCCTCGATGAGTACGCCCTCGCTGGTTTTGTCGCCAGGAACGATTATCGCCTTCATTATCAACTGAGGGAGGTCGGCCGGAATGGGAGGAGGCAAATCGTTGGCCTGATTTTGGTAAATCAGGGGATTGCGCATGAATGGCGGATTAAACATTCCCGGAGGACGTCCCGGCCATGACATTGGTCGCACGGGTGACGGGATTAGAAGTGGGCTTGGTTCTTGCCTATCGTCGTTTGCCATGACCGCAATTGTCCGACGAGTCGGCTCTTTCAGCAAGCGGGCTTGTCGCTTCTACATTGATGGCAGCAATGAGACCCAGACCTCGATTGCGTGGCAGAGATCGACAATCTTGTGGGCTACGTCGTCCCAGAGCGGTGCGGTCAAATCCTTTGTGACCTCGCGCACACCAATCCCTGCCACCAATAATCCTGCTGCTGTTAACCAGCTCCAGATGCGTTCGGGCAGCCGTTTGACCTTTTCGGTTTGCACGATCAGGGCCTTGGCATCGACGACGGTCTTGACCCTTGGGCCTTCGTCCTTAAGCAATGCAATCAGGTCATCAACCTGAACCAAATCTTGCAGGGGTGGTCCCAGGTTGTGACCTGGGCCGATTTTCCGACGCGTCGATGCCTTGCGGAGTTGATCGATGCACGAGGTCAGATCCGCTGCATGGCGCAAGGCTTCTTGCAAACCAGCCTCGATCTCTTCATTCCGTGCATCCGCGGAAGGCACTGCGGTCGAGGTAGGCCCCAGACCACTACGCAATGCGAGCAACGTGGAAGCGGATAGTGCGACGTTGTTCACGGCATGAGCTTGACGCACGCCAGCTCCATGTTCAGTCGGCATTCCCGTATCGGCGACCACTGCGAAAGTTTGACCCTCGCCACCTGCCCGACCATTCGCCGTTGCCGTACTAGCGCCCTCCGCGTCAGCCTGACCCTCGCCTGCTGCCTGTCCGACCGCAGCCACAACTTGAGGCGGCAGCGGTACGAAAGCGGGCTGCGACTCGAACGCGGCATGGTTACGCGGCCTCGGTGGCGGGTCCCACATCTGATTTTGTACCCATACCGGCTGCTGCAGAGGCGGCGGCACGAAAGGGGGTTGCGACTCTAACGCCGCATGGTTGCGCGGCCTCGGTGGCGGGTCGTCCCACCGATCGGGCACCCATTCCGGCCGTTGGGGTGGCGGGGGTGGTTTGTCGTCGTCGTTTGCCATGACGTCAATTGTCCGCCGAGTCGCTGCTTTTCAGCAAGCGGTTGCCGAGCCCTCTGCGAGATCACAGCTACTTTTCAGGAAATTGCGAAAGGCAAATCGTGCGCTCAACTAAGTTGATAGTGCGCGATCAAACACCACCATTCAAGGTCACTCTTCGGCCTATCGTGACGAGAACTTCGTCTCGTTACCTGTACGGTTACTTTCGGCTCCTATTGGGTGAACACATTTTGAATAACCATCTGACGATGCTGGTACAGTTGGGTGGGCTCGAACCACCGACCTCCTGTTCCACAGACAGGCGCTCTAACCAACTGAGCTACAACTGCATCCTAAAGGCGCGGGCCCCAAAAGGGGTCGCGAATGGGGCGGAAACTAGGTGCAACGCCGCTCTTTGGCAAGCGGGAGATCGCGATTCTGGCGTCGTCCCGGCGCACGCGGGATGACACCTTGCTGGCCTCAAGCCGCACGCCATCCAAAGCAAAAAGCCCGGGCTCATCGCCCGGGCTTTTTTTGAACGCAAGCGCTCGATCACGCCGCCGGCTTGAACAGTTTTGACGCGTTGGTCTTGATCGGCTCGACGGTCTCGGTCGCGATCCTCTGCGACAATTCGGCGAGCTCCTTGCCGAAGGCGCTGAACGTCTCGAACTGCTTCTTGGCGTGGGCGGTCCACAATTCCAGCGCTTCGGAGGGCGATTTGACGCCGATCAATTCCTGCGCAAAGTCGAGGTTCGCGGTGGTGTTGGCCTTCACGATTTCCATCAGCTTGGCGGAGTATTCGCTGGCGCCCTTGCTGGCGCTCGCGAACACGGCCTCGATCGTGCCGTTGTTGGTTTCGGCGACGTCCTTGAACTTGGCATAGCTGTCGCGCGCCTGCGAAACACCCTTCTCGGCGAACGCACGCATCTGCTCGGGAACCTCGAACGGGATAACGGAAGCGGAGAAAGGATCGGTGGGATTGGCCATGGCATGTATCCTTCGCGATGGGGTGAGAATGGTGTGACCCCTTGCGCGCCCGGCAACTGCCGGGAACGTCGACTTGGATCACCTGGATTTAGATCAGTTGGATTTTGGATCAGCTGGCGGAAATGCCCGACGTCGGGCTTCCGACATATAATCCGCTTATCATGGCAATTTTGTGCAATGCGACGAAATTTTGTGCGATGCCATATCGCAGGCATAGGCTAGCTGTGCCCAGTCCACAGAGCCTGAGCCTCGCCTTTCCAAAAATCCCTCCCGTTCGGCGAGGACGGTTGATCCTGCAGGCCTTTTTCGGCCTTGGGCTACCTCAGTGTTTTGGCTTTGCCGCCTCCAGCGCCGCGCGGCTGACGATCTGGCCCATTTCGCTCGCTTGTTCCGCCAGCGATCGCATCTGGTTCTGCACATATTCGCCGTGCAGCCGCATGATTTCGGGCAGATCCTTGGCGTGCAGCAGCGATTGGGCGTAATCCAGCGAGGCCTGCACGTTCTTTTCGGCAAAGGAAATCGCCTTGGCGCCGACGTCCTTGGCACCGGCCCGAACCGTTGCGCTCCGCTCCTCGAGCGAACCCGCGGTCGCCTGGGCGTTGGCGAGGAATTTTTCGAAGGCCTTGCGGGCCTGATCGAAGCTCGCCTCAGCCATCGATCGCATTTCCTTTGGAATCTCGAAACGGTCACCTAAGTTTTCGCTCATGGCCTAACCTCCCTGTTGCGCTAAAGGGCCTTCCACGGCCGGTTCCGCCTCGCCTAGAGCAAAATCGGTTCTGATTGAATCAGAACCGGCGCTCTAATTTCTTGTTTTGACGCGTTTTCTTCACGCGAACCGGTATCCACTTCACTTCGCTCGAAAACGCTTTAGCCTCAAACCGTTCGGCAAAACACCCGGCCCGCACGACGCGGCGCCTTTCGCGGCGGACATTTGATGGCCCCTGAGACCCAACGCGGGAACCGCCGACAAGGTCCACGCCAGTTAAGGTTATCCCGGCTTTGGTGTCCTGCTCCCGGCCAGGCCGTGGACCTGCCGCGGGCCAGGGGCGATACTAACGATCCGTTAAGGCTGTCATCTTTTTTGACCGCCGCATCCGTGCCGCCATTGTCGAGCAACAGCCATACCTGCCGGTCGAATCACCACGATGAACAACGCTGAATTCCAGTTGCGGAGCGTCGGCGATCCACGACTGGCGGCGCATGCGACGAGTTCCTTTCCCGCATGGCTGTGGTCGACCGATGGCAAGCGGGTGCTGTGGGCCAATCCCGTCGGCGCGCGGGTGTTCGGCGCTGCCAACGGTGTCCGCCTCGCCAGGAAGTCCTTCGGCCCGGCGGACTCGCACCGGCGGCAGGTCGCGCGGCTCGCCCATCGGCTGCCGCCATCGGGCGCGATCCGGCTGGAGCGTCTGCGCGGCTTCGGCGCGGCGCTCGGAGCGCTCATCACCTGCGGCTGCGCGCGGCTTGAATTTGCCGATGGCAGCCACGGCGTACTGATCGCGACCACTGAGCCGGTCGGCCGCGCGATGCCGCTGTTCGAACGGTTGCAGCGCCTGGTGGAAGACTTCGATACGCCCATCGCCGCCTTCGCACGCGATGGCACGTTGGTCGGTGCCAGCGACGCCACGCGATCGCTGCTTGGTTTTCATACGCTTTCCGAAGCCGGCCTTGAAGAAGCGCGCAGCGAGGCGCTAAAGCATGGCCGCGCCGAAACGCCGGTTGCCGTCGGCCGAATGGTGCTGCAGCGCGTCGGCGCCGGCGCGGATGTCGGCCTCCTCGCGTTGATCGCGCCGGGCGCGACAGCGGTCGCCGGTGTCGGGCATGCCACACTGTTTTCACCGGCAGACGCGATAGTCACGCCGCCCCAGCTTGTCGCTCCGCCAGGAGACCTTCCAATGGTTGATTACGAACGACCACCGCTGTCGGGGGAGGCCCCGGCCGAGTTCGCGCTGATCGACGAATTCGCCGATACACCCGATGAGTCCGCGGCCGCGCCTGAGAGTTCAGGGGCGGCAGCGATCGCACCGCAGCCGACCAAGGCAGCGGAGCGGTCCGACGAGCCCTCGCCGCACCCACAGCGGCATCCGCTGCGTTTCGTGTGGCAGATGGGAGCCGATGGCCGTTTCTCGCTCGGCCCAGACGAGTTCACCCGCCTGATCGGCGCTCACACCGCGACGGGTTTTGGCCGGCTATGGAGCGAAATCGCCGAAACCTTCGGGCTCGACCCGGAGGGCTGCGTCGTCAAGGCGATTGCGACGCGCGATACCTGGAGCGGTATCACCCTGAACTGGCCCGTCGATGGCGGCAGCCACCTGCTGATCGAATTGTCCGGATTGCCGATCTACGACGACGCGCGGAATTTTGTCGGTTATCGGGGTTTCGGCGTCTGCCGCGATCTCGACGGCCTGGCGCGGCTTGACGCGCTGCGCCGCCGCGAATTCGGCCATGACGCGACGAGGTTGGAGCCGGCTTCCTCCGCTACCCCCCAGGCTTTGCCGATGGCTGAGCCGCCTGTGGTCCCCGATGCCGGCGCCTCCGCAGCTCTCCCTCCATCGTCAGGGGCAACCCTTCTTGAGACTTCACAACCAACCGATTTGGAAGCCGCTGCGGAAACGCCCAAGGAAGTGTTGGAGGAAGTGCTGCGGGAAGTGGCGCCGAACGTCGTTCCGTTTCGCCCCATTGGCGAGCCGAAAGCACCGGTCCTGACGTCGGTGGAAAATAGCGCCTTTGACGAGCTTGCCCGGCAATTGTCGGCGCGGCTTGAGCACGACAACGGCGCGGCCGCTCGGCCGAACCAATCCAATGGTCCTCGGGCGGTTGTCGAGCCGCAGGCGGGAGCTGAAACTCCGGAGAAGATCGCCGAACCTCCGACCTGGCTGGCGCGTCCCGAGCCGCCGCCGCGCGGGCAAGCCCGGCGCGACCGGATGCTGCTCGATCTTCTGCCGGTCGGCGTACTGATCTATCGGCTCGATCGGCTGCTTTATGCCAATCCGGCATTTTTGGAGCGCCTGGGTTATCCGGACCTTCATGCCCTCGAGCAGGCCGGCGGCATCGACGCGCTCTACGTCGAACCCGGCGTCTCCAGCGCGAGCAGTACATCGGACACGGGCACGCCGGTGACGATTTCTCCGCCGCAGGTCGCAACCGCAGCGGCACCGGCATCGGCGATCGGTGCGCGCCTCTATACGATCAGCTGGGACGACGAATCCGCGCTGGTTTTGATTTTCTCGGGCGCAGGCGAGCAAAGTGCAGGCTTGGAAAGTGCAGGTTTGGAAAGCGCGGGCGTTGCGGCCGCGATCAGCGGCAACGTCCCCGCGCCAGAGCCGTCCGCCGTCGGCCACGCCAACGCCGAGGAACTCGGCACCATCCTCGATACGACGGCCGAAGGCATCGTCATGTTCGATGCGCAAGGCAACGTCAATTCCTGCAACCGCAGCGCCGAAGCGCTGTTCGGCTTTGACGGCGCCGAACTCGTGCAACACAATCTCGCCGAGCTGTTCGCGCCGGAAAGCCAGGCCGCGGTCAAGGAATATCTCGCCAGCATCAAGGGAAGCGGCGTGGCCAGCCTGCTCGATCACGGCCGCGAGGTGCTGGGCCGCGTCCGCGGCGGCGGCCTGATCCCGCTGTCAATGACGATGGGACGGACGCAGGCCCAGGGTCCGAATTTCTTCGCCGTGTTCCGCGATCTCTCGCAGACCAAAAGAAGCGAAAACCAGCTGCGGGAAGCGCGGCGGGTGGCTGATCGCGCAGGCACCGCCAAGGCCGACCTGCTGGCGCGGATCAGCCACGAGATGCGCATGCCGCTCAATGCCATCATCGGCTTTGCCGAGGTGATGATCGGCGAGCGGTTCGGCGCGCTCGGCAACGAGCGCTACGTCGAATACATGAAGGACATTCGCGCGTCCGGCGAACGCGTGATCGCCATCATCGATGACCTCACCGATCTCAGCCGGATCGAGACCGGCAGGCTCGACCTCGCCTTCGCCAGCCAGAACCTCAATGAGCTGGTCGAGAGTTGCGTCACGGTGATGCAGCCGCAGGCCAATCGCGAGCGCATCATCATCCGTACCTCGCTGGCGCAGATGCTGCCGCCGGTCGTGGCCGATGCCCGCTCACTGCGTCAGATCACGCTGAACCTGATCGGCAATTCGATACACCTTGCCAATACTGGCGGCCAGGTCATCGTTTCGACCGCGCTGTCGGATTTCGGCGAGGTGGTTTTAAGGGTCCGCGATACCGGCCATGGGCTGAACGACAATGAAGTGGCGGCCGCGATGGAGCCGTTCCGGACACAACCTCCCTCGGACCGAGCGCAGGAGGGTTCCGCCGTCAGCCTTTCGCTGACCAAGGCGCTGGTCGAAGCCAACCGCGCGCAATTCCAGATCAAGACGGGTAACCATTCCGGCACGCTGGTCGAAGTGTTGTTTTCGCAGGCGACGGCGAGGACGTAGCTGACCTCATTCGGCGGGCTCGTGCACGCGCTGAAGTCGCTTGACGGACTTTTCGGTAGACGCTGGCTGGCTGCGGAAGAGGTCTTCGTGCGGCAACCCAAACCCCTTGATCATCGCATAGACGGCCGGAATCACGACGAGCGTCAGGATGGTCGAGGAAATCATGCCGCCGATCATCGGCACCGCGATCCGCTGCATGACCTCTGAGCCGGTGCCGGTGCTCCACAGGATCGGAATGAGTCCGGCCATGATGGCGACGACGGTCATCATCTTGGGTCGCACCCGTTCGACCGCGCCGAGCATAATCGCCGCATTCAGGTCGGCGCGCGTAAACGGCTTGCCTTCCACGACTAGCTCCGCGTGAAGCTGCTTCATCGCCTGATCGAGATAGATCAGCATGATGACGCCGGTCTCTGCCGCGACACCTGCCAATGCGATAAAGCCCACGGCCACCGCGACGGACATGTTGAAACCAAGCCACCACATCAGCCAGAAGCCGCCGACGAGCGCGAACGGCAGTGACAGCATCACGATCAGCGTCTCGGTCAATCGTCGAAAATTAAGATAGAGCAGCAAAAAGATGATCAGCAGCGTCACCGGCACCACGATCTTCAGCCGGGCGGTGGCGCGCTCCAGATATTCGAACTGCCCGCTCCAGACGACATAATTCCCTGGCGGGAACTGAACACTGGCGGCGACCGCCGCCTTGGCATCGGCGACGTAGCCGCCGAGATCGCGGTCGCGAATATCCACGAAAATGTAAACGGCGAGCTGGCCGTTCTCGGTACGGATCGTTGTCGGGCCACGCGTCAGCCTGATGGCAGCGACCTCACCCAGCGGGACAGTGCCACCGCCCGGCATGGCCACCAATACATCCCGTGCGATCGATTGGGGATCGCTGCGCAGATCGCGCGGATAGCGCAGATTGACGCCGTAACGCTCGCGGCCTTCAACAGTCGTGGTAATTGTCTCGCCACCCAGCGCAGACGAGACCGTGTCCTGCACGTCGCTCACCATGAGACCATAGCGCGCAAGTGCTTCCCGGTTGGGAACGACGTCCAGATAGTAGCCGCCGATCACCCGCTCGGCGTAGGCGCTTGAGGTGCCGGGGACCGCTTTCACGACGGTTTCGATCTGCCGTGAGAGTTTCTCCATTTCGAAAAGGTCGGTACCGAGAACCTTGATGCCGATTGGGGTGCGAATTCCGGTGGCGAGCATGTCGGTGCGCGCCTTGATCGGCATGGTCCAGGCGTTGGAGATGCCGGGAAACTGCAAAGCCTTGTCCAGCTCGGCGATCAGCCCGTCGACAGTCAGGCCCTCACGCCATTGCCGCTTAGGTTTGAGATTGATGATCGTCTCGAACATCTCGGTGGGAGCGGGATCGGTCGCGGTCTCCGCGCGTCCCGCCTTACCGTAGACGGAGGCGACTTCCGGAAACATCTTGATGACCTTGTTCTGCGTTTGCAAAATCTCCGCCGCCTTGGTCACCGAGAGCCCCGGCAACGTCGTCGGCATGTACATCAGCGTGCCTTCGTTCAGACTCGGCATGAACTCGGTTCCGAGTTGCCGAGCCGGCCAGAGACTGACCACCAAAGCGACAGCTGCGAGAAAAATCGTCAGGGTTTTGGCCTTGAGCACCCGACGGATCAGCGGCCGATATGCCCAGATCAAGAACCGATTGATCGGATTCTTGTGCTCCGGGATGATCTTGCCGCGGATGAACAACACCATGAGGCTCGGAACCAGGGTGATCGACAGGATTGCCGCCGCCGCCATCGAGAACGTCTTGGTAAAGGCCAGCGGGCTGAACAGGCGCCCCTCCTGCGATTCCATGGTGAAGATCGGCAGGTACGAAACCGTGATGATCAGCAAGCTGAAAAACAAAGCGGGACCGACCTCGCTCGCCGCCTCGATCAGCACTTCGAGCCGCGGCTTGTCGGGCGGCGCGCGTTCGAGATGCTTGTGAGCGTTCTCGATCATGACGATGGCGCCGTCGATCATCGCGCCGATCGCAATCGCGATCCCGCCAAGGCTCATGATATTCGAGCCGATGCCGAGCAGCTTCATGGCGGCGAAAGCCATCAAGATTCCGACCGGCAACATCACGATGGCGACGAGCGCACTGCGCACATGCAAAAGGAAGGCGATGCTGACGAGCGCCACCACAATGCTCTCCTCGGTAAGCGTTCGCCTCAATGTCTCGATCGCGTTGTGAATCAGGTCTGAACGGTCATAGACCGACAGGATTTCGACGCCCTTCGGCAGAGCCGACGCCATGTCGGTGAGCCGCACCTTCACGTTGTCGATGACGTCAAGCGCGTTTTGGCCGAAGCGTTGCAGCGCGATCCCGCTGGCAACCTCACCCTCCCCGTTGAGCTCCGTAATTCCCCGACGCTCGTCCGGCCCAAGTTCGACCCGCGCCACGTCCTTCAACAAGACCGGCGTACCCTTGTCGACCTTCAGAACGATGTCCGACAGGTCGGCGAGGCTTTTGACGTAGCCACGTCCGCGAACGACAAATTCGAACTCCGATAACTCCACCGTTCGCCCGCCGACATCCATGTTGCTGCCGCGGACCGCATCGCGCACTTTCGCAAGCGGGATATTCAACGATCTCAAGCGATTCGGATCGACGATGATATTGTATTGTTTGACGAAGCCACCGACGCTTGCAACCTCGGCGACGCCTTCGGCTTTGGAGATCCCGTAGCGGATGGTCCAGTCCTGCAGTGACCGCAGGTCGGCCAGCGATTTGTCCTTGGACTGCAGCGCATATTGATAGACCCAGCCGACCCCGGTTGCGTCCGGTCCCAGCGTCGGCGTCACTCCGTTCGGCAACTTGCGCGCCGCCGCGTTGAGATATTCGAGGACGCGCGAGCGCGCCCAGTAGATGTCGGTGCCATCCTCGAAGATGATATAGACGAACGAGACGCCGAAGAAAGAAAAGCCACGCACCACTTTGGATTTCGGCACCGTCAGCATGGCAGTCGTCAGAGGATAGGTGACCTGATCCTCTATGACCTGGGGTGCCTGACCCTTGTAGTCCGTGTAGACGATCACCTGCGTATCGGAAAGATCGGGAATGGCGTCGAGTGCCGAGTGCTGCAGGGCGTAGATTCCGGCTGCCACCACGAAGACCGCCCCGATCAGCACCAGCATCAGGTTGCGGGCCGACCAATCAATCAGGCGCGCGATCATTGCGATTTCTCCCCGGCATCAAGGCCCTTGAGCGCCGCTTTGAGATTGCTCTCGGCATCGATCAGGAAGTTTGCGGAGACGACGACCTTGTCGTTTTCGGTAAGGCCTTCCCTGATCTCGACCCGGCCACCGCCGCGGCGCCCGATCTTGACTTCTCGCGGTTCGAAACGTCCCTCGCCCTTATCGAGCAACACAATTTGCCGCTCGCCGCTGTCGATGACGGCACTGTTGGACACAGTCACCACAGGAGCTTCCGTTCCGGTGGCAATTTCCACGTCCGCATACATGTCCGGCCGCAGCACGTCCTCGGGATTGGGCAGCTCGATTCGGATTCGCGCGGTACGGGTCTCCATCTTCAAGTGCGGATAGATCACCGTGACCTTGCCGGTGAAGGGATGGTCCGGATACGCCCGCGGCCGGACCACGACCTTTTGCCCGACTTCAATGAGTCCCAGGTCGCGTTCAGCGACATCGACCATCACCCAGACGACGTTATGATCGACGATCCGAAACAGCACGTCACCCGGTGCTGCCCGCATGCCGTTGACGGCAGTCCGCTCCACGATCTCGCCATCCTGCGGCGCAGGCCAGTTGACATAGACCGGGACCTCGCGGGTGCGCTCTATTTCAGCGATGAAGCCGTCCGGCGCACCCAGGTTTTCGAGGCGCCGGCGCGCCCCTTTCAAAGCCTGGCTGCCGATACCAGCGTCCGGACGCGCATTGAGCGCGGAGAGATATTCGGCGGCGGCACTCGACAGGTTGGGTCCGTAGATACGCAACAGCGGCTGGCCCTTATGGACATGGGTGCCGGTGGTGACGTTGTTGACAGTGTCGATGAAGCCTTCGAAACGCAGCGACACCACCGATCTAAGGCGCTCATCTTCCTCGACGATGCCCGGTCCACGAACGACCGTGTTCAGAGTGCGCCGCTCCGCGAGTTCGGTCTGAACGCCAGCCTTTTGCAGCTTGCCCGCACTCACCTTGACCGACGACGAATCGTCGTCCTGTTCGCCCTCATAAACGGGCAGATAGTCCATCCCCATCGAATCCTTCTTCGGTGTCGGCGACGTGTCGGGAAGGCCCATGGGATTGCGGTAAAAGCGGATGCGCCCGCGCTCGCCGTTCTTTGCGGCAGCAACCTCGGGAGCTTTTTCCTCGAAGCTCATGTCTTCGCTGGCGCGGACTGCCAGATAGTCCTTGCCTGTGGATGTTTTCTTGGGAGTCAGCGAATAATCCGGCAGACCGTCCGGATCGCGGTAGTAGACGATCGGTCCGGTCGCCTCTGACAGACCTGGACTTTGTTTCGCTGCAGCGGAGACCCATCCCGGAAGCGGAGCGTTTGATCGTCCTACCAGCAATCCGAGAGTCGCCGCAGCCAACACCGCGAACACCATCAGGAGCGCGCTAACCGGTCGTCTCATAGCGAACCTCCCGCCAGACGTTCCATCTCGGCATATTTCGACTGCAGCTCGACCTTGAGCTTCAACAAATCGAGCTGGACCGTTCGAAGCCTTCGCTCCGATTCAAAAACCAAGGAAAGATCGGACGAGCCGGCCTGGAATCCGGTTCGCGCGTTGTCGACCGATGAGCGAGCCGGCGGCAATTGACGCGCCACGTAGATCTGTACGACTTTGCGCAGCGCATCGACGCTGAACCAGGCGTCAGCAATCTGCCCGTCGATCCGCAGCCGCAGCGCCTCATTGCGGGCTTGCGCAGCGCCGAGACGAGCACCTGCCGCACGTTGCTCTGCGTCTTTGACCTCGTAATGCAGCGGCACGTTAAGCTTGGCCATGAATTCGCCGGTGTCCTCGACGAATGGCCGCTGGACGTATTTGGCGCCGAGCGTCACGTCGGGGTAGTAGTTGAGGTCGGTGAGGGATTTGGTTTGCGCCGCGGAATTCGTCTGGGCCCCGGCCAGCGCCAACATCGGGTTCGCGGAGCGTGCGAGCGCCTGGACCTGCGCGAGGCCGATCGCCCTGACCGCCCGAAAGCCGGTCGGCGCAGCCAAGGGAGCCAAGGATGGACGCCCAATCAGAGCATTGAGCCGCGCTGCGGCAGATTTCTGTTCGCCCTGCCGGCGAACGACGTCGCCCTCGGCGGTGGCCGCTTCGATTTCGGCCTTGATGATATCTTGCTGATCGACTGACGTTGCGCCGTACCGTGACCGCAACAGGCCGAGTATCTCATCATATCGCCGTTTGATTTCGAGCGAGATTGCGACCGCCTCGTAGGCGGCGTTGTATTCGCCATGCGCGGCAACGACCTGCGCAACAAGATCGATCACGGTCGCGCGTCCCTGGAATTTCGCGGCCTCTGCATCGGCCTGCGCGACATTGCGCTCAAGGCCGTATTTGCCCCAGAGCTTGACTTCTTGCTCAACGCCAAAGCGTCGCTGCCCAACGCCCAGACGATTGACGTCCCATGCTTCCAGAACGAGGGCCGGATCGGCCAGCACTCCGGCCGTTCCGATCTTGTGGACCGCCGCATCGAAGTCGAGTGAGGCCGCCGCCACAGTCGGATTGAGCCGTTTGGCAATAGCGACAACGCTTTCTACCGTCGCTCCGGGCACGACCGGATCGCCTGCCGCCGCTGGAGACAACCACAGCACTGCTGTGGTTACTGCAATTGCGGCAATCCCGGTGATTCCAACTGAGCGGATCACGGCGTTGCCTTTAGGACGAGCTTGTTTTCGACGGTCCCGGTCTCGCCCTGGACCTTTGCGCCGAGCGAGAGCTGCCAGCGGCCGGCCATGCCGAAGGTCGCCTTGAACTTATAGGTACCGCCCTCGCCACCCGGCATAAGCGCGATCTTGGTGGCCATCTCCTGCATGCCGTCGGGCGCCATATCGAGACGAGTCGCAAAGATGACGGCGTCGGGGACTGGCTTGCCGGTCTTGGTGTTCATCAGCCTTACGGCGATGATCTTGTCCGGGCCGGCCTGAATGGTCTGGTCGACGAGCTGGAATTCGTAATCCTTGATGTCGGCGCGGGCAGCCGTGATCGCGCCGGTCAGGGCAACGACGATCGACGCGGCCCGAAAGGCGCGCGAATAACGAGACGTTTTCATGTTGAATCCTCAATTGTCTCTGGTTTTGCCGCGCAAGGCGGCATGCACTTATCCGCGCGGCTTCAGGCCACGCAGCAGCAAACCGGCGCTTGGACGCCGATCAGACCTGAGTTCGGGGAGGATGTTCGGGAGGTGAATATCCCAGACCGTCGGGCCGGAAATCGTTCTGCGGACGAGCAACGCCCGAGGAGGCAGCGAAAGGCGGCTGGAAAAGTGCCACTGTCAGAGCAGGGAAACAGTTGGCCGCGCAGGCCGCCATGAAGACGCACTTGTCGCATCCGACCGCTGCCGGGCTGTCCCACGGACAGCACGGCATGTCAGCCGCCATCGCATCGGCTGTTGCCGACGCGGACCTATCGTCCGTCATTGCCGGCATCGACACGTCCGATACCGTGCCGGCCATGGCAGGCCGGGTTAACGGAGCCAGCACCAGACCCGCGATCACAGCGATCGCGAGCAGCCGGCTGATGGTGATTTGACGATGCATGCCCCAGAGTCCCACAGATGCGTCAAAATTGAAAGCCTCTCAAACTAACGACGCCGTGATGGGACAGGCCCGGAGAGGTTAATAATGCAGGAACCCGTTGCAGATAAAGTCGCGCGATCAGTTCACCGCAGCGGTCGCCGGCAGGAAATCGCCGACTGCGTCCAGAAAGTCCCCGGGTGATTGCAGTTGGGGGACGTGCGCACACCCTGCAATGATCCTCAGACGCGCGTTCGGAAGACCGGCAGCCAATTCGTGGGACATCGGCGGTGGCGTTGCCTCGTCATGTTCGCCGACCAGCACCAGCACCGGCACCTTGACCCGCGCCAACTGCGGCCGAAGGTCGAGTTCGGCGAGATCAGCGCAGGCGGCCTGCAGCACGTGCGGATCGGTCTTCAAAAATGCCTCGCGGCGATCGCGCATCAGATCGGGATGCCGGGCCTGAAAGTCCGGCGCAAACAGCCGGCGCATCGCGACGTCGGTGATCGCAGCCAATCCCTTGGCCTTGGACGCCGCCGCCATGTTGCGGAAGGCTTCGCGTCCGCTTTGCGAGAACGCCGCGCCGCAATCGGCGAGAATGAGCTTAGCTGCGATCGCGGGATGGCGGATTGCCATTTGCAGCGCTACGAACCCGCCATAGCCGTTGCCGAGCACGATTGTCTCCGTGCCTTGAGTGGCATCCCTCACGGCCTCCGCCATTCGGTCGGCGACGGCGGCGAGCCCACCGCTGACGGCCTTCGAGGCGCCGAAGCCCGGCAATTCCGGGACGATCACACGGAACGACTGCGACAGCTTTGGGATGATGGCGTCGAAACTCGCCCGATCCGACAGCAGCGAGTGAAACAGGAACAGCGCCGGCGCTTTGCCCGATCCTTGGCCGGATTGCGCCGCGTTGACCGTGCCATTGGCGAAAAGTCGGTCCATGGCTGTCTCTTTCATTCAAGTTGGTAGGCGGCCGCGGAGCGTTGGGCCGACGGTGAGGCGCTGATTGATAAATCAAAATTCGGTCTTTTCAAGCTCGGTTGCTTGACCGGATATTTCACGGCTGCGACATTGAGCGTGACACCCGGAGCATGATCCGGACCCGGAGGGCCACGTTAGTGCAAAGTGGGAACCGGTTTTCCCTCGCGACAAACGCGTAGTGTTTGCGCGGAGATCATGCTCAAACAAAGAGCTGAGATCATGACGCGATTTAACTTAGTCTCATCGTGATCTAGGGAAATTTCGATGCTTTTGCGCAACTCAGTCTATCAAGGCCTGTGCGTCGCTGACGTCAGGAGGGACGCATGAACATTCCAGCCAAACCAGCCGCCGCCTCGGTCGAGATCCACGGCAATTTCGTCGACGGCCGCGAGATCGAAGCCGGCCACGGCGAAATGCTGGATGTCCACAATCCCGCCACCGGCGACGTGATCGCAAGGATTCCGAATTCTTCAGCCGAAGATGTCGATCGCGCCATGAAAAGCGCGCGCGCGGCCTTCGAGGGCCGTGCCTGGGGCGGCATGGACGTCCGTGCCCGCGCCCGGCTGGTCAACCGCCTGGCGGATGCTTTCGAAGCCAATCTGGAGCCACTGTACCGGCTGGAGACGCTCAACAACGGCCGTCCGCTCAACGAGACCCGCGCGCAGCTGTCGCGGTTGCCGGATTTCTTCCGTTACTTCGCAGGGTTGGCGCTGGCGCGGCGCGACGCGGTGATCCCGGTTGAAGGCTCATATCTGAACTACACGCTGCGCACGCCGATCGGCATCGTCGCCAACTGCACGCCGTTCAATCACCCGCTGATGATCATGTGCAAGTCGCTGGCCGCGGTGCTGGCGAGCGGATGCGTGACGGTTGTAAAACCCTCGGAATATACGCCGCTGACGACGTTGAAGCTGGCGCAGATCTTCACCGCGGCGGGACTGCCGCCCGGCGTGTTCAACGTCGTGCTCGGTCTCGGCCAGACCACGGGGCGGATGCTCGCCGAACACGGCGACATCAACAAGCTGGTCTTGACCGGCGGTACCGAGGCCGGCCGCATCGCAGGTAGTGCAGCGGCAAAAGTGTTCGCACATCAGACCATGGAGTTGGGCGGCAAGACGCCGGTGATGGTGTTCGACGATTTCGACGTCGACCAGGCGGTGAATTACGCGGCGTTCGGCGCCTTCATCGGCGCGGGCCAGACCTGCGTGTGCGCGTCGCGCCATATCGTGCAGGCCGGGGTCTATGACGCGTTCGTCGAGAAGCTGAAGGCGAAAACGCAAAATATCCGGATCGGCGATCCGTCCGATCCCTTGACCCAGCTCGGACCGGTGATCTCGGCGCGGCAGCGCGACCGCGTCCTGGCCTATTGCCAGTTCGGCCACGAAGACGGCGCGCGGCTGGTGACCGGCGGCGCGGCCGCCAAAGTGCCCGGCCACGAGAACGGTTACTTCGTGCAGCCGACGGTGTTTGCGGATGTGAGATCCGACATGCGCATCTTCCAGGAAGAAGTGTTTGGGCCGTTCACCTCGGTCACGCCGTTCAAGGACGAGGCGGATGCGTTGCGGCTCGCCAATGATTCGCCGTTCGGGCTGGCGGCGGCGATCCGCACCCGCGACGTCGCGCGCGCGCATCGGCTCGCAGCCCGCGTCAAGGCCGGCATCGTCTGGGTCAACGACCATCACCGTCTCGATCCGGCCTCGCCCTGGGGTGGCGTCGACGACTCCGGCGTCGGACGCGAGTTCGGCACCGAGAGTTTCGACGACCATTTCAGCGTCAAAAGCGTGATGGTCGCAACGCACGATCAACCGTTCGACTGGTACCGCGACACGGCGGCCCAGCGCCGGTTGAACTGAACGAACGGTCTTGCTGCGTCGTGGCCGGCTCTATCCCCTCATCCTGAGGAGCTTGCGCGAGCAAGCGTCTCGAAGGACGAGGCCACCACCGGGGCCTCATGATTCGAGACGGCGCAAGGGCGCCTCCTCACCATGAGGGATTGGTGACACAGTGGTACTAGAAGAAACTGGACGAAAACGAATAACGGGGGAAAGCTTCACATGGCTCACGCAGTAAATGCCGGCGCACGCCTCGACCGGCTGCCGATCTCGTCGTTCCACTACCGGATCTTCTGGCTGGTCGGCGCCGGGATGTTTTTCGACGGCTACGATCTCTATGTCGCCGGCGGTGTGCTGGCCTCTGCGATCCAGACCGGCTTTTCGACCGCGCCGCAAAATCTGCAATTCATTTCGCTGACCTTTGTCGGCATGACGCTGGGCGCGCTGATCACCGGATTTGTCGGCGACAAGTTCGGGCGGAGGTTCACCTATCAGATCAATCTTTTGATCTTCGGGCTGGCATCGCTGGCGGCGGCCTTCGCGCAGGACATGAACCAGCTGATCGCCTGCCGCTTCCTGCAGGGCCTGGGCCTGGGCGCCGAAATCGTGGTCGGCTATTCGACGCTGACCGAATTCGTTCCGCCGAAGACGCGCGGCCGCTGGCTGTCGATGATGGCGTTTTTGGTGGTGGCAGGCTTTCCGGCGACTTCCCTGCTCGGCTATCTCATCATCCCAACTTTCGGATGGCGGCCGATGTTCATCATCGCCGGCACGGGCTCGCTGATCGTCTGGTACCTGCGCAAGAATCTGCCGGAATCGCCGCGCTGGCTCGAATCGAAGGGCCGCACCGCGGAAGCCGAATCCCTGATGCAGGCGATTGAAACCGAATCTCGGCAGGCAAGCCGCTGCCGGCCGTGGTGGTGCCGCCGCCGGTCCCCCAGGTCGCCGCATCCGACATGTTGAGGCCGCCGCTGCTGCAACGCCTGATCGTCGGCTCCTGGGTGCTGATCACGATCAACACATTGATCTTCGGCTTCGTGATCTTCCTGCCGCAGTTCTTCCTGCGCCAGGGACTGACGATCACCAATTCGCTGGCCTATACGCTGGTGTTGTCGGTCGGATCGCTGGTCGGCTGCGCGCTCGGCGCTTACCTTTCCGACGCCATTGGACGGCGCTGGAGCATCATCGGTGCATCGATCATCACCGTCATCACCGGCTACATCTATGCCCGCTTCGACGCGGCGTCTGATCCGGCGATCGTGCTAAGCGTCGGCTTCGTGCTGATCGTCGCGATCTATGTGCAGACCGCGATCCTGTTCGGGGTTTACACGCCGGAACTGTTCCCGACCGAGATCCGCTTGCGTGCCAACGGCATCTGCAACACGTTCGGCCGCGGCGCCACCGTGGTCTCGCCCTTCATCGTGGGTAGCCTGATGGCGTCCTACAAGCTGCCGGGCGTGGTCTGGCTGATGATCGCCCTTGTGCTCATTCAGATCGTGGTGGTGTGGGCCTGGGGCGTCGAGCCGCGCAACCGCGGCCTGGAGGATGTCGCGGCGAAGGCGTGAGGGCCCGCTACCCGGTCATTCCGGGGCGATGCGAAGCATCGAGCCCGGAATCTCGAGATTCCGGGTCTGGTCCTACGGACCATCCCGGAATGACGACGGTGCCAATTAAACTCACGCGTTCTTCAGCGCCACACGGAAATCAGCCTCGGTCTTCGCCTTCACCTCGTCCAGCGTGACGCCGTCGGCGAGTTCGATCAGCGCCATACCGTCCCTGCCGTTCTTGTCGATGGTGAAGACGGCCAAATCCGTGACCACCATGTCGACCACCTTCTCGCCGGTCAGCGGCAGGTTGCACTTCTTCAAGAGTTTTGGGCCGTCCTTGGCGGAATGCTCCATCACCACCACGACGCGCTTGACGCCGGCGACGAGATCCATCGCGCCGCCCATGCCCTTGACCATCTTGCCGGGGATCATCCAGTTGGCGAGATCGCCGTTCTGCGCCACCTGCATCGCGCCCAATATCGACAAGTCGATGTGGCCGCCGCGGACCATGCCGAAGGATTCGGCCGAGGAGAAATAGCTGGTCGACGGCAATTCGCTCACCGTCTGCTTGCCGGCGTTGATCAGGTCGGCGTCTTCCTCGCCCTCATAGGGAAACGGGCCCATGCCGAGCATGCCGTTCTCGCTCTGCAGGTTCACGTCGATGCCGTCGGGGATGTAATTCGACACCAGCGTCGGGATACCGATGCCGAGATTGACGTAGTAGCCGTCGCGCAGTTCCTTGGCGGCGCGCGCCGCCATCTGTTCGCGGGTCCAGGCCATGGGGCTCTCCTGCTAAATGTTACTCTTTGATTCGGGCATGATCTTATCGGAAAACCGGTACCCACTTTTTCCGGATCATGCGTCAAGCCGCAGGGCGCGGTCGGGTGTTGCGGAACTCGATGCGCTTCTTGCCGGTGCCGACCTCGATCATGCGCTTGACGAAAATGCCGGGGGTATGAATGTGGTCGGGATCGATCTCGCCGGCCGGCACCAGGTGTTCGACTTCGGCCACCGTGATCTTCGCCGCCGTCGCCATCATCGGATTGAAATTGCGCGCCGTCTTGCGGTAGACCAGATTGCCTGATGTGTCGCCCTTCCAGGCGTGAACGATGGCGAGATCAGCGAACAGGCCGCGCTCCATGATGTATTTCTCGCCGTCAAAAACCTTTTCTTCCTTGCCTTCGGCGATCAGCGTGCCGACGCCGGTCTTGGTATAGAAGGCGGGAATGCCGGCGCCGCCGGCGCGGATGCGCTCGGCCAAGGTCCCTTGCGGATTGAATTCGAGTTCCAGTTCGCCCGCGAGGTATTGCTGGGCGAACAATTTGTTTTCGCCGACATAGGACGAGATCATCTTCTTGATCTGGTGCGTCTCGAGCAGGCGGGAAAGCCCGATGCCGTCGACGCCTGCGTTGTTGGAAATGACGGTGAGGTTCTTGACGCCGGAATCGCGGATCGCATCCGACAGCGTCTCGGCGATGCCGCAGAGCCCAAAACCGCCGGACATGATCATCATGCCGTCCCTTAAAATGCCGTCGAGGGCCGATTTGGCGTCGGGATAGACCTTGTTCATGAAATGCGACCTGATGAGGAGGTGCTGGAGCGCACGCTTTGAGGTGGATTATTAGGCGAATTCTTCGCAACGCGTCAATGATGGGGCTTTTCGAAAAAGGTCGTCATGCCCGGGCTTTCCCGGCCATGACGAGTAGCCCCGCCGCGGCCGTTCGGAATGCCCTCAACACGGCCTTGAAAGCGTCAAGAAAACCCATCAAGTTGCGCCGGTTCGCCCCCTGCCCGTCCTTTCAGCAGCAACCCGGCGATATAGCCCTCTTGGTTCAACCAGACTCTGTTCTAACCAGACTCAATTCTAACCAGACCAGGATATGCCATTGACGATGGCCCAAGGAATAAGACGCCTGGGGATGCCGATTGCGGCGTTTCTCGGCGTGGCGCTGGTCGGCCTGGTCGCGGCGTCCTGGTTGCTCAACCGGGATGCTCTTCGCGCGGCGGTCGAGGCGCAGATTCGCGCCGTCACCGGCCTTGATCTGGTGGTCAAGGGCGCAACCGATATTTCGGTGTTCCCCGCAAGCTATGTCGCCTTTCACGACGTCGGCTTGCGCGGCGGGGGAACCGTGGAGCCTGCGCTCGCCGTCGACGTGCTCACTGTGAATTTGCACTTGCTGCCGCTGCTCTTGCAGCGGTTCGAGATTGCGGACGTGATGCTGCTGCGCCCCCACATCCATGTCACCCGCGACGCCAAGGGCGAGAGCAACTGGACCCCGTTCATCGCCACCATCGCGCACACCATGACGCCCGGCGCCGACAATCAGGTGTCGTTCTCGCAAATCAGGATCCAGGATGGCACGCTCAGTTACGAGGACGTGGCCCGTCACCAAACCGAGAAGCTCGACAACATCGACCTTTCGCTTGCCTGGCCGTCGATCTCGCGCTCGTTCGCGGCGACCGGACAATTCGACTGGCGCGGCGAGCGCGTCGACGGCTCGATCAGCGCCAGCGATTTTGTCGCGGCCTTGTCGGGCGACCGCTCCGGGTTGAAGGCGCGGCTTTCCAGCGCGCCGCTGAAACTCGCCTTCGACGGCACGGTCGCCAACCGCACCAGCCTGATGCTGGAAGGCACGCTGACCATCGACTCGCCATCGCTGCGCAATGCGCTGCGCTGGACCGGGCAGGCGCCGCCGGGCTCAGGCGGCTTCGGCCGCTTCGCGCTGAAGGCGCGCGCCAACCTCGTTGGTCCCTCGATCGCGCTCACCAACGTCAATGTCGAGCTCGACGGCAATGTCGCCGAGGGCGTGATGACCTGGGCCAACACCGGCCGCCAGATGCTGCAGGCGACGCTTGCCGCCGACGCGCTCGACTTCACGCCCTATATCTCCACCTTCCGCCTGATTGCCGGCGGCGCACATGACTGGAACCGGCAGTTGTTCGATTTGAATTCGCTGTCGACCACCGATCTCGACATGCGCTTGTCGGCGGCGCTGGTCACAGTGGGGCAAACGAAACTCGGGCGCACGGCGTTCGGTGCCAATTTGCGCGGCGGCGCGCTGGCGCTAAGCGTCGGCGAGGCGCAAGTCTATGGCGGCATCGCCAAGGGCTCGTTCGGCATCGCGCGCGCCGATACGGTCGCCGACGTCAAGGCCCAGTTCCAGTTCACCGACGTCGACCTGCAGGCCTGCGCATCCGAATTGTTCGGCATCAACAAGCTTTCCGGCCGTGGCAATCTCGGCGTCTCGCTGGTGGCCTCCGGCTCGAGCCCGTTTGGGCTCGCGCAATCGCTCGACGGCACCGCCACCTTGACCGGCCATGACGGCGCGATCTCCGGCTTCAACGTCGAGCAGCTGCTCAAGCGGCTGGAGCGCCGGCCGCTCTCCGGCGGCGGCAATTTTCGCTCCGGCACGACGCCTTACGACAATCTCACCATCGCGCTGAAGTTTGCCGAGGGCATCGCCACCGCCGAGGACGTCCGGCTCGAAGGCCCCGCCGCGCGCATCACGCTGACCGGCACGGCCTCCGTGCCCGCGCGCGAATTCGATCTCAAGGGCACAGCCAGCCTGACCTCATTGCCGAACGCCCCGCCCGCATTCGATCTTCCCTTCGTGGTGCAAGGCCCGTGGGACGATCCCCTGGTCTTTCCCGATCCCGAAAGCTTGATCCGCCGCTCGCCGGCGTCGGCGCCGCTGCTCGACGCGGTGAAGGACCGCAAGACGCGCGATGCTGTGCGCTCGGTGCTGGAGCGGTTTACGGGGGGTGGAGCGAAGCAGGCGGTGCCGGATGCCGGGGCGCCGAATGCGCCGGCGGGGGATGCGAAGGCGAATTGAGGAAATTGGGATTTCGGGTTCTCAGTTGGTCGGCGGGACGATTATTGCGGTCGAGTAATAGGCTGAGGAGCAATTCTCGCGATCTGGGCTTGCCCCTCAAAGAACCGCATGACTTTCTCGTTTTCCACCGGATCGCCGTAGATAATTTCCTTTAGCGATCGACGCGAGGCGCCAATAATTCGCGGCATCAGTGCTTGCATCAGGTCGGTTACGGGCTCGGTTATTTGCGCCCTGATATTTCGCTTGTCGATAACATCTACACCCAAAATATCTATAATGAAGATCTTTGTCCCCTTGGTGGCCGCGGTCTGAATGGCATCGTTAACGTGAGAATCGCCAAAGCTGTACCCGATAATCATGAGATGGGCGTCCGGCTGGGATAGCATTGTTTGAAACTCGGCCTGGTATCGTGCCAACACCTCAAACGTTCCGATGCGGGCAGTCTTGTTACCGCCCATCACGAGCAATCGATCACCTTGCGGTTCCGCAAACCAATTGTACGACCCGTGCAGCTTATAAATGGGCTGGTCATTTTCGTGCGTGACGAATTGCGAATCCTGCATCATAGGCTCACGCAACATGAAGGTATATTGATGAGCCGGTTCCTTTATGAATTTCATGTATGGCAGATAGGTCCCGTACCATCGCTCGGACCATCGAACGTCTCCCGCATAAATCGTCTCCAGCAGGGTGTCTTGATTTAGCGTGAATATCGCATCGAATTGCGAGAGAAAGCGCTGCAAGCGAAGGTCGGACTCGCGGTAATCTAGTTTGTTGAATGCTAATTGCATGGCGTCAAACATTCCGACTACCGCCTGGGTGAACTTGTTCAAGCGGTGCTTGGCTTCGTCGGATTTGCTCGATGCGAAGGCGCCTTGCACCATCGACAAAGCCCCTTCGAAACCTTCGCCGCGCAGCTTTGCCGCCCACAACACATTTCGCAGATAATCATCGATCTCTGGTGCGCCGAGAAGATATTCAAAGGCCTCGTTGGCTAGCCAGCCACCCCAATTTCGGCTGAAACCAGCTCCCGTAAGTAGGAAATGGGGCATTTTTAGCCTCGTCGGGGTGCGCCGGCACGAAATTCATCGGCTGTGTGCATGATGCTGAAAGCAAGCGTAGCCCGGATGAGCGAAGCGACATCCGGGATTCCCTCAGACCCCGCATATCGGTGCGCTCATGCGGGCTACTTGCTAAATCGCTTCGCGATTGAGGCCTACATTCCGGTCTGCTTTTTTAATTTCTTCACGCGATGCTTCTGATAGTCGTGCACGGCCGCAGCGAAGGGGAGCGTGCGGCGGACGCGCAGGTGGGTAAGCGAGATCACGACCGCACTCTCGGCGGCCTCGGGCTGGATGTGGCACGTGATTCCGCCGGGATCACCGAGGTATGAGACTTTCGAGACGGTCTCGATGGACTTGATGGCTACCGGGTTCTGTTGTCGCGCGAGATGCGCGATCAGGTCGGGCATCATGTCGACCTCGAATGGCACCGCCGCATCAAGGATGCCGATGAGCTTGCGAGTCTTCTCCGGTTTATCGAGCATCGGCGTCACCATTTTGATATTGAGCGTGATGATTCGTGATTGCTGATAATAGGGAATATGGCTCAGCCAGCCCAGCCAGATGAGCAACATCCGGGATTTCCGTAATCCTTAAAAACCAGCATATCGTGGAGCCTGTCATCGGGCGCGCATTCGCGCGAACGGTTGGCTCATGTGGGCTTGCTAACAAATCCGTTGTGGGCCGGGCGCCAATGGCGTCTTTTTCCTGGAACTTTGGGCGCCAATGGCGTATATTGCCGGGGTGGCAAGGCGATATATCACCGTGGCGGAAATGCCTCTCTTCAGCCGTCAGGCCGGCGACGTCTGGGACGACGCCGAGCGGGAAGCCTTCATTGAGTTCATCGCGCGGAATCCCGAACAAGGGGACCTGATCCCCGAAACGGGCGGTGTGCGGAAGATCCGGTGGGTGCGGCCCGGAAGCGGAAAACGCGGCGGCGCGCGGGTGATCTATTTTTATCATAACGGCGACCGCCCGCTCTATTTACTATTGGTCTATGCGAAGGCGCGTCAGGAGAACCTCACAGCCGAAGAAAAGAAGGTCGTTCGAAAGCTAGCAGCGATCTTGAAAAGTTGAGTGGCGGATAAAAGAAGGAACAAGGGACATGGGAAAGTTTGGAAAGGAACTGATCGAGAGCATGCAACAGGCGGCAAGGCATGCCGCTGGCAAGAAAGTGCGTGGACTGCAGGTGTCCAAGTTCGAGTTGCCGGATGTGAAAGCCATCCGCCTTTCCCTGCGGATGTCACAGCATCACTTTGCCGCGGCATATCGTATCCCGCTTCCCACGCTGAAAAACTGGGAGCAAGGACGGCGCATGCCGGATGCTCCTGCGGCCGCCTATCTGCTGGCGATCAAGCGGCGCCCCAAGGAAATCATGGAAGCCGTCGCGCGGCCGTGAGTAGCGACCATCGTTGCGTGGAGGAGATCAATATTGGTGCTCACAAGGACAGCCCCGTAAAGCGCAATAGCCCAGCGAATAGCGCCGATCGTCAAGCAAGCCGGATGAGCGAAGCGACGTCCGGGTCTCATAATTCCGTCCTTCGACCACCCGCATATCGCTGCGCTTATGCGGGCTACTTCTTTTGCTTACGCCGCCAGCACAGCCCTTCTGACAGCTTGCGGCAGCGCAATCGAGCGGAAGAATGACTTCGGGTAGAGGTAATCTTCGCCGGACTCATCGACGATCCGCAGCATATTGTGCTTCTCGGCTACCGCATCGCGCAGCGCCACGTAGATTTTGCGTTTCTCAAGCGAGACCGCATAACCATCGTTGTCCACACAGACGACCAGTTGTTTGCTTGTGTCTTTGTCATGGTCTTAAAACAGGTGCTTGATCTTGAATTCCTTGCGGCCGATGCCGGCGGCTTCGTGGCAATGTAACTCTATCGTCATTCCGGGCTGGTGCGTTAGCACCAGACCTCGGATGCGCAATTGCGCATCGGGGAATCTCGAGATTCCGGGTTCGATGCTTCGCATCGCCCCGGAATGACGGCTCGGAACGGAACCGACATCGGGGATTTCTCTTGACTGCGCATCTCGCTCCCGCTCATGCCGGCTACTGATTTGCCCGTCGTGCCAATCTGCCGCGGCCGGCCGTCCTTGATCTCACCCCCAAATCACATCCATATCTCCGCCTGTCCCGTCCCAACGAGGGGCGGCTCGCGATCGTCACGAACGCGGGACGGGATGCGGTGGACGCGAGTTGCGCTTTTGACGAATGGCGCGGGCGCGGACGGCGAAGTCGTGTGGTCCTGACGTCTCGACGCTGGCGTCAAGTTCGCAGGTGGTGACCTGCGGGCGACGGTGACAAGAAAGCCCGATCACCGAGGAGAGCCCGAAGGAAACCGTTAAAACCACTCGCGTGCGGGAATGCCGGGTGATCCCGGTGGACCTGTGGTGACTACGCTCGTGTGGTTTTTATTTTTCCCACGCGAGGCTGCGGGTGCAATGGGCACCCGGCATTCCCCACGCCCTCACTCGGGCGGAAGATTGATGCACGACTCGGGCGCGATCGCGCCGCGGGAGTGTTATTGTCATACCCGGACGCCTGTCCCCGACTTGATCGGGGATGATCCGGACATCCATCAATCTTCGCGAAAGATTCTTGCGAAGCAGATGGATCACCGGCTCAAGTGTTTAGCCCGGTGATGACGACGTGAGGCTCCTGCGGGCGATCCAGTATTCCGGAGACGCCGGTGATGGAATCGAAAAGCCGCGGCGTACTGGATACCCCGCATACGGGGGTATGACGGCTCGTTGTGGAACCCCGTCCGCACGACCAGTTGGTCCTTGGCTTCAATTACGTAGAAAGACGTGGATGGCCGGGACGAAGCCCGGCCATGACGAGCGGTTGGGAGGCGGAGCTACGCTGCTACCTACGTCTGACAAGATGCCGCTAGCCCGCACCCCTACCCTGCGCTAGTCTTTATCCAACCGGTTAAAAAATCGGAAGATCAGGGAGAATGACGTGAAATCCAGAGGAAAGATTGCGCTTTCGATCGCGCTTGTCGCGGCGGGCGTGTTTTATGCCACGGCGCCGGCGGCGGCTCAGGAAAAAATAACGGTCTGGTTCGGCAAGGGCTTCTACAAGTCCGAGGACGACGCGCTGCTCGCCGCAATCAAGAAGTTCGAGGCGAAAACCAATATCAAGGTCGAGCTGTCGCAATACGCCATTCAGGACATGATCCCGAAGACGGTGGCGGCGCTGGATTCCGGCACGGTGCCGGATGTCGCCTATTCCGACAGCTACGACGTGCAGGCGCAAGGCAAATGGGCGTTCGAGGGCAAGCTCGAGGATCTCTCGGATATCCTGCTGCCGATGAAATCGGCGTTCGCGCCGAACACGCTGGAGACCACGTATCTCTATAACGACGTCACCAAGAAGCGGGGCTATTACGGCTTTCCGCTGAAGCAGCAGAGCATGCATGTGCAGATCTGGCAGGACATGCTGGAACAGGCCGGCTTCAAGCAAGGCGATATTCCGACCAAATGGGAAGATTACTGGTCGTTCTGGTGCGACAAGGTGCAACCGGCGATCCGTAAAGCCACGGGCACACGCATCTACGCCGTCGGCCAGCCGATGGGCGTGGAATCCACCGACTCGTTCCAGTCGTTCTACACCTTCATGGACGCCTACAACGTCAAGCTCGTCGACGACAACGGCAAGCTCCTGGTCGACGATCCCAAGGTGCGGCAGGGCCTGATCAGCGCGCTCAAGGATTACACCGACACCTACATCAAGGGCTGCACGCCGCCCTCCTCCACCACCTGGAAGGACCCCGACAACAACGTCGCCTTCCACAACAAGACCATCGTGATGACGCACAATTTCACGATCTCGATCGCGGCGAAGTGGCTAGACGATGCCAACAACCCGGCGCTGACCCCCGAACAGCGCGCCGCCGGCAAGAAGGCGTATGAGGAAACCATCATCACCGCCTCCTTCCCCAACAAGCCGGACGGCACGCCGATCAAATACCGCTCCGACGTCAAGACGGGCTTGATCTTCACAGCCGCGAAGAACAAGGCGCAGGGCAAGGAGTTCGTCAAATTCCTGCTGCAGGAAGAGAATCTCCAACCCTATGTCGAGGGCGCGCTCGGCCGCTGGTTCCCGGTGACCACAGCCGGGCAGCAAAGCCCGTTCTGGCAAGCCGACCGCCATCGCAAGGCGGTCTATAACCAGTTCACCGGCGGCACGGCGCCGTTCGACTTCACGAAAAACTACAAGTTCACCATCCTCAACAACGAGAACGTCTGGGCGAAAGCGATGAACCGCGTGGTGAGCGAAAAGGTGCCGGTGGACAAAGCCGTCGACGAACTGATCGCCCGCCTCAAGGAAGTCGCGGGGTAGGATCAACGATGCCGGCTTTCGCTAAACGTATTCCGTGTCCCGGACGCGGTGCAGCGTTCTTCACGATGCACCGCAGAGCCGGGACCCAGGACGACGCGGAGTGAAGAGTGGACCCCGGATCAGCAGCGCACCGCCAAAGCGCGTCGAAGACGCGCGTAAACGCGCTAATGGCGTTGCGCAGCATCCGGGGAACGTAGAGTAGCGAACATGGCGATCACGCTCTCAGCATCCGACCACGCAGCGCCCGGCCCGCCTTTCTCGGCGCAGCTAACCCCGCCGCAGGTCTGGGGCATCGTGCTGCTGACGCCGTATCTGCTCGTGTTCCTCGCGTTCGTGGTCTATCCCGTCGGCTATGGGCTTTGGCTGGCGCGCGCACCGTCGAACTATGTCGCGCTCTATCACGACCCGATCTTCGCGCGCGCTGCGGTCAATACGCTGATTTTTCTCGTCATCGGCATCAACATCAAGATGCTGATCGCGCTGTTCCTGTCCGGCTTCTTCGTGCAGCCGCGCCCCTGGATCAAATGGCTGTCGGTGCTGTTCATCCTGCCCTGGGCGGTGCCCTCGATCCCGACCATCCTTTCGGTGCGCTTCATGCTCAATCCGGAATGGGGCGTGATCAACACGTTGATCTTCAAGTTGACCGGCGATGACGGGCCGAACTGGCTGAACGACCCCACGGTGGCGCTGACCATGGCGATCGGCGTGCACATTTGGAAATCGCTGCCGTTCTGGACCTTGATCCTGATGACCGGCCGCCTTGCCATCTCGCAGGACCTGTTCGAGGCGGCCGAGGTCGACGGCGCGACCAGATGGCAAAAATTCCGCTTCGTCACCTGGCCTTCGATGCAGACGCTCTATGTCACCTGCACGCTGCTTTCGATGATCTGGACGCTCGGCGACTTCAACAGCGTTTACCTGTTGACCGGCGGTGGCCCCGCCGATCTCACCCATGTGTTGGCGACACTCGGCATCCGCTATCTGCGGCTCGACCAGTTGTCTCTGGCGATGGCCTCGATCGTCTGCGCGCTGCCGCTGGTGTTGCCGCTGGTCTATTTCATGATGAAACGGTTGTCGCGATGAAGCTGCCTGCCTCACGCGAATTCGCTTCACGACTCTCCTGGCGCGACGTCGGCACCGAAGCGCGGCTATTGCTGATCGGCATCCCCGTCTTCATCTGGACCATGGTGCCGATCTACCACATGTTCCTGTTTGCGATCTCGCCGAAGGAAGATGCCTTCTCCGGCAAACTGTGGCCGACGCATCCGACGCTGCATAATTTCGAAATCGTATTTTACCAGCAGCACTATTTCCTGCGGGACTTCTGGATCCAGCTCTGGAATTCGCTCCTGATCGCGGTCGCGGCCGGCGCGCTCACACTGTTGATCGCAACCACCGCCGCGTTCGCGATCTCGCGCCTGCGCGTGCCCGGCGGCCGGATCGTGATGAACATGGCGCTGTTCACCTACTTCATTCCGGCGGCGTTCCTCGCCGTGCCGATGTACCGCACCATGGGCAATTATGGATTGCTCAACAACCACTGGGCGCTGATTCTGGCGATGGTGACCATCGCCTCGCCCTACGCGATCTGGGTATTGAAACAGGCGTCCGACAAGCTGCCGGTGGAGCTCGACGAGGCGGCGCTGATGGACGGCGCCACCAGTTTGCAGATTTTCCGCCTGGTCTACATCCCCCTGATGATGCCCTCGCTGGTCGCGATCGGCACCTACGCGCTGCTGCTCGCCTGGAACGAATATCTCTACGCGTTCCTGCTGCTGTCGAACGACACCGAGATCACCCTCCCCGTGGCGCTCGGCAACTTCCTCGCCGCCGACGATTCGCCGTGGGAATTATTGATGACCACCGGTTTTATCTACGCACTGCCGCCGGCCGCGATCTACTACGCCTTCAAGCGCTACATGGTAGGCGGGCTGACCGCCGGCGCGGTAAAGTCGTGACAACAACAGACGCTGTCATTCCGGGGCGATGCGAAGCATTGAACCCGGAATCTCGAGATTCCGGGTCTGGTGCTAACGCACCATCCCGGAATGACAGAATCACAGCGGCGCCCCGCTCTCGCCACGCGCATTCGAAAACTTCGAGGCCAATGACGCCGCCACAATCACCACCGCGATCGCGCCGATGATCAGCGCGCAAATGGCATTGATTTCCGGTTTCACCCCGAGCCGCACCTCCGAATATATCCGGATCGGCAGCGTCGCCGAACCCGGCCCGGTGGTGAAGCTTGCGATCACGAGATCGTCGAGCGACAGCGTGAACGCGAGCAAGAAGCCCGCCGCAATCGACGGCAGGATCAAGGGCAGCGTCACCGAAAGAAACGCGCGCAAGGGATCGCAGCCGAGATCCATCGCCGCCTCCTCCAGACTGCGATCGAGCGCGCCCAAGCGCGACTGCACCACCACGGCGACAAAGCACATGGTCAGCGTGGTGTGGGCGATGGTGACGGTCCAGAAGCCGCGCTCGGCGTTGAGCGCGACGAACAATAACAGCAGCGAAAGCCCGGTGATGACTTCGGGCATCACCAGCGGCGCATACAGCATGCCGGAAAACAGCGTGCGCCCCTTGAAGCCCGCGCCACGCGACAGCGCCACCGCGGCGAGCGTGCCGAGCAATGTCGCCAGTGTTGCCGAGGCCACCGCGACGTGGAAACTCATCCAGGCGGCGTCGAGCATGGCGCGATCGCTGAATAGCTCAGTGTACCAGCGCAGCGACCAGCCGCCCCATACCGTCACCAGCCGCGAGCCGTTGAACGAATAGATGATGAGGATCACGATCGGTAGATAGAGAAACGCAAGTCCGGCCGCGAGCGCGGCGATGTTGAAGGGAGACAGTTTGTTGGCACGCGCCGTCATCGCGCGGCCTCCAATTGCCGGCGCTGCAGACGGTCGTAGAGGAGCAACGGGGCCAGCAGCAAGAGCAGCAACACCACCGCCACCGCGGATGCCACCGGCCAATCCTTGTTGGTGAAAAATTCCAGCCACAGGGTCTGGCCGATCATCATCGAGCCGGAGCCCGCCAACAGATCAGGAATCACGAATTCGCCGACGATCGGGATGAAGCAAAGCAAAGTGCCGGCGGCGACGCCCGGCAGCGACAGCGGAAACGTCACCAGCCAGAACGCACTCCGCGGCGAAGCGCCGAGATCGCTGGCCGCTTCCAGCAGCGCCGGGTCCATTTTGGCCAACGTCGCGTAAAGGGGAAGAATCATGAACGGCAGATAGGAGTAGACAATGCCGAGATACATCGCACTCTCGGTCGAGAGCCACACCACCGGCACTGATACGAGATGCAGCGTCAGCAGGATCTGATTGAGCAGGCCATCATGCTGCAGGATGTTGATCCAGGCGTAGATGCGGATCAAAAACGATGTCCAGAACGGGACGATTACCAGCATCACCGCCACGCTTTGCCAGCGTGGCGGCAGCCGCGCCATGCCATAGGCGATGGGATAGCCGATCACCAGCAGGATCGAGGTGGAGACCACGGCGACCACGAGGCTTCGCAAATACGACACCACATAGAGGTCGTCGGAGGCCAGGAGCTTGAAATTATCCAGCGACAGCGCTGCGAATGCCGCCTTGATCGCCGCCCACCCCTCGCTCCAATCGAATACCGGCGTATAGGGCGGTTGCGCGATCGCGGTTTGCGACAGGCTGATCTTCAGGACAAAGATGAACGGTACCAGGAAGAACAACGCCATCCACAGATAGGGCGCGATCGCGGCGAGCCGCGCCGGGCGCGTGAAGATTGACGATGCGCTCATTGCTCCAGCACCACGCAATCGTCGGGAGCAAACCACGCCACCACCCGGTGGCTTGGGCCATAGGCATCGCGATCGAGCCGCGCGGTGTTGGCCATTGCCGAGCGCAGCACCGCGCCGGTATCGAGCTTCACCTTGTAGGTGGTGACGCCGCCGAGATAGCCGACATCGGTCACCACGCCTTCGAGCCGGTTGATCGCATGCGCGTTGACGGCGTCCGACGCAGGGCCACGGCGCGACAGTTTTATCTTCTCGGGGCGGATCGCGACGCAGACGTTGGTCTTCGCGATCGGCTGGCGCGGCGCGGCGACAAACACGGTGCCGGCGTCACGCGTCGCGATCGCCAGCCGGCCCCCCTCGCCCTGCTCGACCTGTCCCTCGAACAGATTGATGTCACCGACGAACTCGGCTATCCAGCGCGACGTCGGCGCCTCGTAGAGTTCGCGCGGGGTGGCCACCTGTTCGAGACGGCCGGCATCCATCACCCCGATCCGGCCGGCCACCGTCATCGCCTCTTCCTGATCGTGGGTGACGATGATGAAGGTCAGGCCGAGCCGGCGCTGCAACTCCATCAATTCGAGCTGGGTGCTTTCACGCAGCTTCTTGTCGAGCGCTGCGAGCGGCTCGTCGAGCAACAGCACTTGCGGCCGGCGCGCCAGCGAGCGCGCCAGCGCCACGCGCTGCCGTTGGCCGCCGGAGAGCTGATCGGGTTTGCGCCTCTCAAGGCCATCGAGCTTGACCAGCGCCACCATCTCGGCGACGCGGGTATTGATTTCGAGGCGCGACATACCAGCGCGCTTCAATCCGAACGCGATATTGGCGCGCACGTCGAGATGGGGAAACAGCGCGTAATTCTGGAACATCATGTTGACCGGGCGCTGGTGCGGCGGGACTTGGGCAATGTCCTTGCCGTCAAGCAGGATGCGGCCTTCGTCCGGGGTCTCGAAACCGGCCAGCATCCGCAACAGCGTGGTTTTGCCGCAGCCGCTTGGGCCAAGCAGGGCAAAGAACTCCCCGGCGCGGATGTCGAGCGACAGCCGGTCCACCGCACGGAAGACCCCGAATTTCTTCACCACCGAGTCGATGCGCAACAGCGGCATGTCGGCCGCGGCCTGCGGTTCGGGTTTCGGCGAATCCGCTTCCGTCGCGGCCTTCGCAGCGTCCTCAGTCATGATGCCAGCCTGCCCCATCGTCGCCGCAAGCTAGCGGTGGATCAGCGTCGGCTCAACCGCGGCGCTGTGGATGACCGCATTATTATCGGCCCTCATGCCGCCGTCACCATGAACGCCGCCAGCGCGTCGCGATCCGCTCGCGGTATGGTCAGGCCGAGCTTTGAGCGCCGCCAGAGGATGTCGTCGGGGAAACGCGCCCATTCGGACGCCATGAGATAGCGCACCTCCGCACCCGTCAGTTCCGGTCCAAAATTGGGGCCCAGGTCGGCGCGGTCTCTGGCGTCTCCAAGCACGGAGGCGAGGCGCGAGCCGTAGGCCGAGACCAGACGCATGGCCTGATCCTCGGTCAGGAATCGCCAGCGCTCGCGCGCGCGATCGACCTCGTTCTCGAATTGCTCCCAGGGAAAATCACCGCCCGGCAGGACGGCGTGCGCGGTCCAGCGCGGCGACATCGGGTAGAACGGCGTCAACCGGGACACGGCGGTCTCGGCGCGCAGCCGCGAGGTCGTGATGTCGCCGCCGAGGATCGTCAGCAACGGCGCCTTGCCGCGCCGCGCGTGGAAGGTCATTGAACTATCGCGCGTGAGCCGCGCCCTGGCGGGGTGCGCGACCATGTTGGCGCCGGAAACGGTCCTGATCACCTCGGATGGATCGACCTGCTCGCGGAAATACCGGTTGGCCGCATCACATAGATAGGCAATTTCGTCGGCGCCCATCGATACCGCAGCGGGGTCGCCCTTGAACCTGTTCGCAACGGTGCCAAGCAGCGTGAAATCGCGCTGGTAGGGAGTGGCGAAGACCAGCCGCCGGTCATGATTCTGAAAGACATAGACGTTGTCGGTCTCGAACAGGCGCCTGACGATGATCTGGCTCATCTTGACCAAGCCACCACGCGGCGGCGGCATGCGCAGGACGGTTTCTGCGACCGAGGAAGTCCAAGCGCCCGACGTATTGGCCAGCGACCTTGCCGTGATCACCTGCCGGTGGCCGCGATCGATCACCGCGAGCCGCCAGATATCAAACCGGTCGGCGCGCACGCAGCGCGCGCCGGTACGGATCACAGCGCCCCGCTCCGCAGCATCGACGGCATTGGCGATCACCAGCCGCGAGTCGTCGACCAGGCAATCGGAATATTCGAACGCCGTGCCGAACGGCCGCTTCAGCGCGTTGCCGATCGGATGGTGCGTGACATCGATCGTAGCCGAGGCCGGCAGACCATCCGGGGCGAGCCGATCGTAAAGCAGCAGCCCCAGCCGCAATAACCACGGCGGACGCTCGTCGGCGTGCGCAGGGATCACAAACCGTGCCGGACGCACCAGATGCGGCGCGATCCGCATCCAGCAGTCGCGCTCGGCCAACGCTGTGCGCACGCGCCCAAACGCCTTCCGCTCCAGCACCCCGAGATCGCCGTGAATCAGTCGCGCCGTGGCGCCGGAAGCGGCGCTGCCGAGGTCGCCCTGTTCGAGCAAGATGACCCTGAGACCGCGCCCTGCGGCGTCGCGCGCAACGCTGACACCATTCAAACCGCCGCCGATGATCGCAAGGTCGTAGTCCGCCATGCCCGGACCATAGCGTTTTCGAGCGACGCCTGTCCCGCACTGATAGGGGATGGATACCGGTTCGCGCGAAGAAAGCGCTTCAATAAAAAAAGATGGAGGTCGGTCCCGAATGCCTGGAACCGCGACTCAGCCGGTCATGCGCGCTGGTTCCACCGCATTGCCACCGACGCGGCCGACCAGCGCGGCGTATTGTCCGATCGGCAGCGGTTTGCCGATGAAATAACCCTGCACCGCGTCGCAACCCTGCTCGGCGAGGAAACCGAGTTGCTCCTGGGTTTCCACGCCCTCGGCGACGATCGACATTTCAAGGCCGTGGCCAAGGCCGATGACCGCCCGGACGATCGCCGCCGATTGCGGATTGCGGCCGAGATTTATGACAAAGGCGCGATCGATCTTGATCTTGTCGAACGGAAACGCCTGCAGGTAGCTCAGCGAGGAATAGCCGCTGCCGAAATCGTCCATGGAAATGCGCACGCCGAGCGCCTTCAGCCGCCGTAGCAGCGCCAGGCCGCGGTCGAAATCCTCAATCAGCACGCCCTCGGTGATCTCGAGCTCAAGCCGGCCCGGCGCGAGGCCGGTTTCGAGAAGAATCGAGTGCACGAGGCTGACCACGTCGCCGTGCATGAATTGCGCCGGCGACAGGTTGACCGCGATCTGCAGCGGCATCGGCCAGGAGGCAGCTTCGCGGCAGGCTTCGCGCAGGATCCATTCACCCATCTCGACGATCAGGCCGCTCTCTTCCGCCAACGGAATAAAATCCGACGGCGGCACGAAGCCGCGCACAGGGTGCAACCATCGCGCCAGCGCCTCGAAACCGATCACCTCGCTGTTGCGGACGGTCTGACGCGACAGCGCTTGCGGCTGATAATGCAGCGAGAGCTCGCCGTTCCGGATCGCAGCCGAAAGGTCCTGGTGGAGCACGCGGCGGTCGCGGATCTGCTGATCCATCTCCGGCTCATAGATGCTGATCGAGCCGCGCGATTTCGCCTTGGCGCGGAACAACGCCGCGCCGGCGTTCGCCAGCAAAGAGGCGGCGTCGGCGCCATTGTGCGGGAAAATCGAGATGCCCGTGGTCACCCCGGTGCGAACCGATTTGCCGTCGATGAGGAATTCCTTGGCCAGCGTTTCGGCGAGTTGTTCGGCCAAAAGCATCCCCGCGACGGGCTGCTTGCCGTCGATGATCAATCCGAACTCATCGCCGGAAAGCCGCGCCACGACCCCGCCGCGCGCCGACGCCTTGAGGCGCTGCGCCACCTCGATCAGCAATTTGTCGCCGATCGCATGGCCGAACACGTCGTTGATTTCCTTCAGGCCGTCGAGGTCGATCGACAGCACCGCGAACTCCTCATCGGTACCGCCGCAGGCCTCGATCATCTGCGCAAGCGCCTGCAGGAATGCAGCCCGATTCGGCAGATCGGTCAGGCCGTCGTGATACGCCATGTGCGCCATGCGCGACTCGGTCTGGCGGCGGTCGGTGACGTCCTCATGGGTCTTGATCAAATATTGCGGCTCGCCCGCATCGTCGAGCACCGTCATGCGGCGCGTCAGGAACAGCCGCAGCCCGTCCTTGGTCGAGATCGGGTGTTCCTCAGTGAGAAGGCCGCGTTTCCTGATCGCCGCCTCGTCGCGCGCGATGATCAGCTTGGCTTCCTTTGGATTGAAGATATCCGCAGCAGTCAGTCCGGTGGCTTCCTCGCGACTCCGGTTGAGGATGGTTTCCGCACTGCGATTGGCGAGAAGGTACCGCCCGTCGCTGACGCGTTCGACGATCAGCGAGACCGGAATGTTGTCGACCACCAGCTCGAGAAACTTCTTGGTATTTTCCAGTTCATGGGAAAGCGATCTGTGTTCGGTGACATCGTCGAACAATGCGATCAGGAATTCCGGCTCGTTCTTGTGGTTACGCGCGACCACGCGGTTGCTTGCAAGAACGCGTTTCTCCGAACCGCGCTCGACCACGAATTCGTTCCGGTACTGGCCTTCGGGCGCGTTGAGCGCCGCCCGGTCCGCCGCCTCGATGCTTGCTGCCGTCTTGGTCTGGAAAATCTCATCGGCACCCTTGCCGACAATAAAATCGCGGGAGAAGCGCGAGAAGCGTTCGAAGGCGCGGTTGACGAATATGTAGCGGCCATCCTCGATATTCTTGGCGGCCACGCATACCGGAACATTCTCGAGCACCGATTCCAGGAACTGCTTGGTGGAAGCGAGCTGTCGCGAAAGCTTGCGCTGCTCACTGCAATCCTCATGCGTCGCCACCGATCCGCCGTTCGGCAGCTGAAAGTATTTGATCACGACGGGGCGCCCGCCCGGCAACTCCGTGATCAGACCTTCCGGAGTGCCGGCATGAGCGAGGAAGTCCTCGACGACGCGAAGGTCGACGGCACCGCGCTTGAGCAGAAGATCCAGCATTTCCCGGCCGGTCATCTGCGGGGTCAGATCCGAACGCGCCAGGCCGTACATCTCGAGAAATTGGTCGTTGCAGAACACGATTCGCTTTCGCGGATCGGTAATCACCACGCCCTGGTTGAGGTTGTTCAGGGCGGAACTGACGAACGCATTTCGGCGCAGTTGCGAGCGCTTGGCCTTGTGCACCGCCGAGACGATCCACAGCGTGATTGAGACAAGCAGGCAATAGACAGCGAGCCCGCCAATGATCCCTTCCCAGACGAGGCTCGGATCGACGTTGCTGAGATAGGCTGGCAGTTCGGGGTCACGGCCTGCTGCCAAGGCAAAGTGGAACGGCGCAACAACGGCAAAAAGGCACGCCACGATCCCTGCGGGAATCGTGTTCCTGCCGCCTGCCTGCCAATTCTTGCCAGCCATCAATCACCCGCGGATTTCTGCGGCGGATTGTCTGGCTTGACGGGTTTGGATCAGGTAAATGCCTACCCGCACCATCCGAAATCAGCGCCAAAATTACGGCAATTGCCCTGACATGATTAATGCTGCATTAATATACGGTTCCGCGGAGTTCTAAAAACGAATCCAAGGGGTTGCACGAAGAGGAAACCCACAACTGAAGCGATAGTCTCTGCGCGCGGGAATGCGCACCGCGTGCAATCCAGGCGAAGCCCGCGCAGGGCAAGCTAGACAACAATCCCGGATCCGAAGTTTCAAATGGACAAGGTCGAGTGCGTCGTCATCGGTGCGGGGGTGATCGGTCTTGCGATCGCGCGGCGGCTGGCGCTGGCCGGTCGCGAAGTGATCGTCCTGGAAGCCGCCGAGGCGATTGGCACCGTCACGTCATCGCGCAACAGTGAGGTGATCCACGCCGGCATCTATTACAAGGCGGGAAGCCTGATGGCCCGGATGTGCGTCAGCGGCAAGCGTGCCCTGTATGAATATTGCCG
>Ga0137407_10000168_pt1 | contig 48756 bp, 49 predicted proteins | sample CZOMad2_2_16fung_FD_108410 | JGI IMG/M metagenome (GOLD analysis project Ga0137407, IMG submission 108410) | Vadose zone soil fungal communities from Angelo Coast Range Reserve, California, USA - CZOMad2_2_16fungal (Illumina Assembly) | ecosystem: Environmental > Terrestrial > Soil > Vadose... | reverse complement strand
TTCGTCGGCTTCCGCATCGCGCACCGAGGCGCGCAGCAATATTTCGATGTCCGCGCCGACATGGTGACCTATGGCAAGAGCCTTGCGGGCGGCCTTCCCGTCGGCGTGGTGTGCGGACGCAAGCAGTTGATGCGCCGCTTCCGCGACGATCGTCCCGCCGACATCTGCTTTGCCCGCGGCACCTTCAACTCGCATCCTTACGTCATGACGGCGATGGATGAATTCCTCTCCAGGCTTGCCAGTCCGAATTTCCGCGCGGTCTATGACGGGCTCGACGAGACCTGGAATGGACGTGCCAGGGAATTGAACGACAGGCTGGCCGGCGCAGACGTTCCGGTTCGCCTCGCCAACCTGTCTTCGATCTGGATGGTGCATTATACCGAGCCGTCCCGCTACAATTGGATGTTGCAGTATTACCTTCGCGCCGAAGGGCTCGCGCTGAGCTGGGTCGGAACCGGCCGCCTGATTTTCAGCCTGAATTACACCGACGCCGATTTTGCCGAGGTCGAAAAGCGCTTCGTGGCCGCGGCCGAAAAGATGAAGCGGGATGGCTGGTGGCGGCATGAGGCTTCCCTCACCAACAAAAACATCCGCCGCCAGATCTTGAAAGAGATGTTTGCGCGCAAGTTTTCGCGCTGAGGATGTCCTTTCATTCTGCGTCATGGCCGGGCATAGCCGTCCGAAGGACGGCGTCGCTTCCGGTCGCCTATGGTCCCGGCCATCCACGTCTTCCTTGCCGTTGTGCTGTTAAGACGTGGATGCCCGGCACAAGGCCGGGCATGACGAAGGTTAGATGCACCGAAATTGAATCTCAGGCGTGCTGCTCTTCGAGATCGTGCTCGACGATATCAAGGCCCGGATCGATCAACTCACCCTTCAAGAGGAACAACGGCGACTTATAGTACAGCTTGAAATCGCTGAACGGGTCTGTCAGGATTTTCGTCATCCAGACGAGGCCAGTCTCGACGTCGCGGATGAAGAACAGGTGGACGGTGCGGAACAGCAGCCCGCCGATGCCGATCGCGAGCCAGATCTTGGCGACCTGCCGCATGAAGTCGGCCGCCGAGGCCCAGAGGGTGAAGATTCCGAACAAGGTCGGATCGAAGTACAGCACCAGCGGCGACAGCGCCCAGATCGTCATCAACACGACCTTGCGCTGCAGATTATAGCCCACCTTGATCTCTTCCTTGTGCTCATGGGTGGCCCGGTTGAGGTGGTCGTACCCCTTGGGCTCGAAGAAGAAATGACCCGCCTGGCGTGAGGTCATGGACACCAGCCAGCCGATCAGGGCGGCAACCACGGGATCGAAGAAGATCATGACATAGGCGACCAGAAAACTCGTCGCGCTGACGAAGTGCAGGCTCTGGTTGATCCGGCTGTGATGATAGTAGCGATGGTCGTCCCAGCGCTGGGTTCGCAATTGCTCCAGGAAATCCTTGATCATTTCTTTCCCCCATAGAAGGTAGCCTGCATTTCTGTTTACAGCGATTCGATGTAGGGCGTGTGACATCATGATAATGACATATGCCGTTTCATGACAGCGCGGTTACAACGAGGAGACAACCAGCTCGATCAGGCGGCCGCGTCAACCTTCCGGAAGCGAACCAGCGAGAAGTGACCGAGTGGCGGAATCAGGCGGCGCTCCACCAATTCCACTTGCGTCGCGCCTGAAAGCCATCGCGTGTAACGCGACCAGGCGAACTCAGCGGTCCGGAAACCAAGCCGGCGCACCACCGGCTGCAATTGCTGCTCGATGAAGCGGCGCATGCCGGCATCCGCGCTGACGCGCGTGAGGATGATCAACTCACCGCCGGGCCGCAACACGCGGGCAAATTCATCCAATGCCACTTCCGGATTCGGCACCGCGGTAACGACATATTGCGCCATCACCACGTCGAATGAGCCGTCGGGGAATTCGAGCTTCTCGGCGTCCATCACCGCAAGCCCTTCGATATTCTTCAAGCGCAGATCGGCGACGCGCCGCTTCGCCTTCTTCAGCATCGCTTCCGAAATATCGGTCCCGAAGATGCGGACATGCGGCGCGTAGAGCGGCAACGATATGCCGGTGCCGACGCCGACCTCAAGCACGCGGCCACCGATCTTGTTGGTCGCCACAATGGCGGCGTCGCGGCCCTTGCTGAATACGCCTCCGAAGACGAGATCATAGATCGGGGCCCAGCGATCGTAGGCCTGCTCGACCATTTCGCGGTCGAAGTCCAACTGCGTCGCGCCGTCCAATTTGATGGTTTCCGCCATGGTGATTGTCGCCTCGTTGATTTGCGGCCCGATCCGGCGTTGCCGTGTCAGGCCCGTTGCTTGTTGTTCCGTCGGAGCGTGCTCGCCGATCAGCCGCGCACCGCGTGTCTTCCGGCCACAATGGGAGCAGGCCGCAGCGACCGGCTCGGCTGCAGCGCGCTCAGATTGCCGATGAACTGCCGCGCGCTGTTTTCCCAGGAGCGCTCAAGCGCAAAATTCCGGCATGCATCTCGGGACATCCCGAGCGCGCGCAAGCACGCGCTGCGGAGGTCCTCGTCGAGGGCTCCAACGGGATGATCCGCGATCACATCGAGCGGACCCGTAACCGGGAAGGCGGCAACGGGCGTGCCGCAGGCCAGCGCCTCAAGCTGCACGACGCCAAAGGTGTCGGTGCGGCTCGGGAACACAAAGACGTCCGCAGCCGCCAGATGCGCCGTCAAATCCGCGCCGGTCTTTTCGCCGAGGAATCTGACCGTCGGATATTTGTGCATGAGCGCGGCCCTTTGCGGTCCGTCGCCGACCACGACCTTGGATCCCGGCAAGTCGAGCGAAAGAAAGGCCTCGATATTCTTTTCGACGGCAACCCGGCCCATCGTCATGAAGATGGGGCGCGGCAAATCGAGTGCGGCCGGATGATGCGGATTGAAAAGCTCGGTATCGACGCCGCGTCCCCAGAAGCCAAGCTTGCGGAAACCGCGCGCGCTGAGCTCTTGATGGAGTGAAGCGGTCGCCACCATGGTGGTCGCGGCCGCCGCATGAAAGTGCCGCAGCACGGCATAACTCAGCGCGGCCGGAATGATGGAGCGCACCGCGATATATTCCGGAAAGCGCGTGGTATAGGAGGTCGTGAAAGCAAGCTTGTGGCGGCGGCAATAGGCCCGCGCCGCCCAGCCGATCGGCCCTTCGGTCGCGATGTGGATCGCGTCCGGCGAAGCCGCCTCGATCCTTCTCGCGATCTCGCGCCGGTTCGGCAAGGCCACGCGCAAGCCCGGATAGGTCGGAAGGCCGACGGAGGGAAATCCCTCCGGGGTCAGAAAATCGATCTCGGCCCCCAGCGCCGAGGCACTGCGCGCCAGCGAGGTCAAGGTGCGCACCACGCCATTTACCTGCGGGCGCCAAGCGTCGGTCGCAATCAAAATCCGCATCGCGGGAACTCCCAGAGGGAATTGCTGATTCTCTCTTCCCGACGTTCTGCTACGGATATTTCAAGCGTGTGACGTCATAGAGGTTAACGTCCTGCTTTTTTGCACCTCCGCCCTTCGTGTCCCGTGACACAAGAATGAAATAATTCATTAAAGGCTGTGAAATGATTTTGGCCCTTTGGCGCAAACGTACCGAAACCTTTCCCCACTATGATCCCGCTTAACGATGCGCCGAATGGCGCTGCGCGATCAAACAGGGGCGCCAAATGTTCAACCTCGAGGCATTCAAGTGCCCTTTCAGCCGTGCCGCCGCCTTCGGGGTGGCGATCGGCGCCGTTACTTTGTCGGGCACGGCCTCAGGCGCGCCCTTGCAGCTGTTTCCCTTCTTCATCACGCCGCCGGCCGCATCCGAACCGCCGGTGGTGCAACCCGCGCCCTCCGAAGACGAAGGCACCGCGGCCGAGCTGCCCGCGCGGCTGAAGCGCCAGGTCGTCAGCTACGCCACCCGCGAGGCGCCCGGGACCATCATCATCGATACGCCGAACACCTATCTTTATTACGTGCTCGGCGGCGGCCAGGCGATCCGCTACGGCATCGGCGTCGGCCGCGACGGCTTCACCTGGTCCGGCGTGCAGTCGATCACCCGGAAAGCCGAGTGGCCGGATTGGACTCCGCCGCCGGAAATGATCGCGCGCCAGCCTTACTTGCCGCGTCACATGGCCGGCGGTCCCGGCAACCCGCTTGGCGCCCGCGCCATGTATCTCGGCGGCACCGTGTATCGCATCCACGGCACCAACGCGCCGCAGACCATCGGCACTCACGTCTCGTCCGGCTGCATCCGCCTCACCAACCAGGATGTCGCTGATCTGTATTCGCGGGTCAGCGTTGGCACCAAGGTGATCGTACTGCCGATGGACCGCCGCGCCGAGAACGCGGTGAGCACGCGTGGCTGAGTGCTGACCATCGGGGTGGTGAGGCGCTTTAGCCGTCTCGAACCATGAGGCGCGCTCATCCTTCGAGACACGGCACAAACGCCGCTCCGCTGGATGAGGATTCATATGGCGCGCGCTGCTCCGCCATTTTGATTCCCGATAGACTCGCGATTTGTTCATTGAATTGACACGATATCGGTTAGCCTCATCCTGAGGAGCCTGAGGAGCGGCGTCTTCGCCGCGTCTCGAAGGATGCTCATTACGGTGACAGTGCACTCAATTGACGCCTGGCGCCATCGCAGGCATCATGCCGCATGGCCCGCCTCGCCCGTGTTGTCATCCCCGATTATCCGCACCATGTTACCCAGCGTGGCAATGGCCGCGCGCGGACATTCTTTGGCGATGGTGATTATGCGCTTTACCGCGACCTACTCGCCGAGAATTGCCGCGCTGCGGATGTCGAGGTGTGGGCCTGGTGCCTGATGCCGAACCACGTGCACCTGATCCTCGTGCCGTCCGATCCCGACGGACTGCGCCGCGCGCTGGCGCGGGTCCATCGCAGCTATGCCGGAATCATCCAGGCGCGGCGCAAGCGCAGCGGTCATTTCTGGCAGGGCCGGTTCGGCGCCGTCGCCATGGACGAGGAACATCTCACCGCGGCGCTGCGCTACGTGGCGCTGAACCCGGTGCGGGCGCGGCTGGTGCAGCGGGCGCAGGATTGGCGATGGTCGAGCACGCGCGCGCATTTGCGCGGCAAGGACGACGGCATCACCGCGCTGAAACCCATCAGGGACCGCTTCCCCCATTTCGCCGATCTGCTCGCGAGCGAGCCGGAGAGCGGCCTGCTCGAGCGCCTGCGCGCCGCCGAAAGCATCGGCCGGCCACTCGGCGACGATCGCTTTCTCGCCCGCCTCGAGCGTTTGACCCGGCGTCCACTCAAACCAGGCAAACGCGGGCCGAAGCCGTCCGAACCGGAAGAGGGTTGAGAATGGCAATTGCCAAATGGAGAATTAAGTGCACTGTCACCGTAATTCGTGCCGTATTCGTCGATCTTGGCCACGGTCAAAATCTAATTGCGCTTTTGGGATTCGGGCCTCGTGGGGATCAGGACAGGCTCTTCAAGTTAGCGAGTGCCGCGCTGGCGCCTGGCGAGAAGTTCGGCTGGAAAGAAGAGTTCAAGTTGAAGGGACGTGGTGTCTTGCCGTCGGAGGACATTCCGACCCTTGTTACATTTACGAATTTGAACGATCCGGCGTCGGCAGTTCTAATCGACCCATCCAACATGGCCAAGAATTTCGGACCGGGATACGTCTTTCGACAAGCCCTGTTGGAGACGACAAACGAGTCAGTCTCTGGGAATCTCGAGACGATATTACCGTGGTGGCGATCCTCGGGACGCCCGTCTGCGGTGGCTTATCGAGCGTGGAGAGAGAGTTCGATTAACGATGCGGCCGTTCCGCCAGAAGATCTTTTTCAAAAGGAGTAAGTTATGCAACTCGCAAATGATCCTCTATTTGCAGCAATCTTCCGTTGGAAGACGAGCATGCTGCGCGTATTGGGTCTTGGTGTTGCCGTCGGTTGTTGTTCGTGCACCCAAGCACTCGCCTGTCCCGGCCCGAGCTTTGAACGAACCATCATATTCAACCACGTCCCGACTGACGTCGATGCACCGGTGATCGCGGAAGTGACCATCGTCGACATGAAGCCAGAGGATCTACAAGATCCCTCTAACTCAACGGGAATGGCCGTAATGAACGCCCGGGTCGAGAACGTCATCAAGGGAAAAGTCGGTCCGGGAATGCTGAAGATTGTCACCCCTCTCACGGACTGCAGCAACGGGTTCGGCGTAGGGTCGCACGGCTTTGTCGCGGGCGAACTTCAACGCGACGCGAATGGGAATTTTGAATTGGTCGCCATCTCTGAGAACGTAAGAAAAGCTAGTGCGCGACCTCACTGAGGCGTGCTTTTGAAGGAGTGAAAAATGAGCTGGGAAACCGTCAGCGCAGCGATCAGGTTTTGGCCGGATGGCGACGGTTGGAACACCAACGGTACGAATTCGGGGAGTCCTTTTAACGCGGCACAGCGTAGTCAAATTCTGGGGTTGATTCAGCAGCTCTACTTTGGATCGTCATACGCACAAGCTCTTTTAGGAGTTACGGTGACAGTGCACTCAGTTGCAAATTACCGCGGAAGACCATTCATTATGAATTAAATGCACTGTCACCGTAACGGTCCGATAGACTCGCGATTTGTTCATTGAATTGACACGATATCGCTTAGCCTCATCCTGAGGAGCGGCGTCTTCGCCGCGTCTCGAAGGATGCGGCGGATTCTGCGATAACTGATGGAGCGTGGCTCTACATCCTCAGATGTTCTGACGGGAGCTACTACGTCGGGACTACCCGCGACTCGCTCGAGAGCAGAATAGCCCGGCACAACGCCGGCGCGTTCCAAGGCTATACGGCATCTCGCAGACCGGTGGAGCTGATTTTTTCGCAGTGGTTCGATCGAATTACTGATGCGATTGAAAACGAGCGCAAACTGAAGAAATGGAGTCGCGCCAAGAAGGAGGCGTTTGTCCGCGGTGACTTCGAATCGCTTCAGCAGCTGGCAAAGCGCAAGTCACCCCATCCTTCGAGACGCCCGCCTGCGGCGGGCTCCTCAGGATGAGGTAGGAGTGCTCTGGCGCCGCCAGACCCCGCGCTGTAGACTCCATGATTGAATCAGTCCGGGGGGACGATGCGACCTAAGGCCATTTTGCTGGCGATCGCGGTGGTCGCGGTTTCGTTCCTGGTCAGCCTCAAGGCCATGGACTGGCTGTCGCCGCGCGACACGGTCCCGCGTCCCGTGCTGGCACAATTGCCGCCGCTGCCGCCCGCCCCCCGCATCTCGGTCATCCTGGCGCAGGTCGTGATTCCGATTCCCGCCATTCGCGACGCCGCCGATCGCGGCGCGGCGCACACCTTCGCCGGCAAGGCCGACAATCCGGTGTCGCAGATCCTGCAAGATGCCGATATCGGCTGGACTGCCTCGCGCGGGCCGATCGCGGCGAGCGGGGCCCAGGATGCGTTGTCGCTGACCACGCAGCTGACGGGAAAGCTGAACGTGACCGGCTCGTTGTCGTCGAAGGCGACCGGCGCGGTCGGCGACGCGCTCGGCAACCTGCTCGGCGGCAATGTCGCCAAGCAAATCGGTGCCGTGAACATCAAGGCGATCAATGCCAACGCCGAGCTCAAGGGCAATATCACCATCACCTCGCGGCCGAAGCTCGCGGCCGCCTGGCGCATCGAGCCAAACTTGGGCGCTCAGGTGACGCTCGGCGACACCAGTCTTTCGGTGGCGGGCGCACGGATCAGCGTCCCCGCGCAGGTCAAGCCGGTGATCGACAAATCCGTCGCCGAGCAGATCGCCGTGGCGGGCGCGCGGATTCGTAACGATGGCGCCTTCGAGCGCAACGCGAGGGCGCAATGGATCAAGGCGTGCCGCTCAATTCCGCTGCAGGGTACCGGCGCCGCCTCGTCAACACCAGCGCTGTGGCTGGAGCTGCGGCCGACCCGCGCGATCGCGGTGCAGCCGCACGTCGACGCCTCCGCCGTGACGCTGACGCTCGGCATCGAGGCAGAGACCCGCATCACCGCGGTTCAGACCACACCCACCTGCCCGTTTCCCGAGAAGATCTCCATCGTCCCGCCGACCCCGGCAGGGGTCAGCATCGGCATTCCGATCGACCTGCCCTTTACCGACATCGACAAGATCGTGGAGACGCAGCTGGCCGGCCGCACCTTCCCCGAGGATGGTTCGGGTTCGGTCGATGTCACCGTAAAGCAGGCATCGGTCGCCGCGTCAGGCGACCGGCTGTTGATCTCGCTCTTGGTGAACGCGAAGGAGAAAAAGAGCTTCTTTGGTTTCGGCGGCGAAGCCATGGTGCATATCTGGGGCCGGCCGGTGCTCGATCAGACCCAGCAGACCCTGCGGCTGACCAACGTCGAAATGGCCGTTGAATCGGAGGCAGCCTTCGGGTTGCTCGGTGCGGCGGCGCGCGCGGTCATGCCGCATTTGCAAAAGGCGCTTGGCGAGAAGGCAACCGTCGACCTCAAGCCATTCCTCACCAATGCGCAGAAAAAGGTCGCCGCCGCGATATCGGATTTTCAGAAGAACGAGGACGGCGTCCGGGTGGTGGCGGAAATCACCAGCCTGAACCTTGCCGACATCGCCTTCGATTCCAAAACGCTGCGGGTGATCGCGGAGGCCGCGGGCACGATCAATGTCGCCATCACCGCCTTGCCGGGGTTGTAGAGCGCTCTCTTGCATACTTCCTCGCCCCGCAAGCGGGGCGAGGTGAAGAGAAACTACGCGGTGCCTCAATCAATCTCCGTCCTCAGTCCTCGTATTTGAACGAAACGTTGAGCTTGGCGCGATAGGCTTCGACCTTGCCTTTGGCATCGAGTTGCAAATCGAGCTTGACGACTTCGGCGACGCGAAGTTCCCGGAGGGTTTTTCCCGCCCTCTCGACTGCCGCCGCGGCCGCCTTTTCCCAGGACTCTTTGCTGGTGCCGATTAGCTCGATGACTTTATAGACGCTCTCAGGCATGTCGTCCTCCCGTTCATTTACTAGGCAGGACGCAGGGTGCTCCTGCCGTGCATGAGCCTAACATCGTGCCCCCCTCGCTGAAAGACGGGATTTCCGAAACGGCGGAGACCGCAGCGCTCAAAACCCGGCTTTGCCGGCCGGTCCGAAGCCGGGTAGAACCAGGGCCCAAACCAGCCCAAACAAGAGTAAAAGGGAGAAGAGACCATGAAATCGCTTGCAGCCACGTTGATCGCCGGAAGCTGATCGCCACCGTCCCCTGTGACGAAGCCTTCCGTCCGCTCGACAAGGGCGGCTGCCCGCTGGTCAAGACGAATTGAGATTGTCGACCCTCTGAGACCGACGACCCTCATGGTGAGGAGCGCGACTTCGCGCGTCTCGAACCATGAGGCCCGGGACGTGGTAGCGGCCATCCCTCGAGACGCGCGCAAGATGCGCGCTCCTCGGGATGAGGTCGTTCTGCGTTGAAACAAAAAGCGCGCCCGGCAATGCCGGGCGTGCTTGTCTCACTTCAGACGTTGGCTCAGGTCGAGTATTTGAACTCGGGCATCGCCTTCAGCTCATCCTTGGTGGCGTTGAACACGGCGTGATCGGGATACCACGGATTGGCCTTCGAGGTGGCCGTCGTGGAAGGAGCCGTGCTCGTGGTCGAGGAGCCCGTGGTCGTCGACGTCGCCGGCCGGTTGGGATTGGGCGAGGTACTCGCGGCGCCGGTGTAGGCTACTGGCTGATCGACGAACTTGATCTTGTCGAACGGAACCGAGACCAGATGCTCGCCGACGCCAAGGAAGCCGCCGACGCCGAGGACTACGGCCTTGATGTTTCCGCTCTTGTCCATGAGCAGATCGTTGATCGAGCCGAGACTCTCATTGTTGTCGTTGTAGACGCTCAGCCCGACGACCTTCGAGGCGCGCCAATTACCCTGGAGCGACGAATTCGACGTCGACGCAGCCGCCGGCGCCATGCGGTCGGAACTGGTCGTCGGGGTTTGAGCGGACGCAACGGCCGCAAGCAGGGCCGTCCCGGCCAAGGCAGCCGTGATGTATTTTACCAACATGGGTTTTCTCCTTATGCAAATTGTCAGGAGGAAACACGTCACCTCGCACGGCGTTCCCGCTTGCCTATGCATATTCATGGGTGCGATGCGAGACGGCGCTAGGCTTGGAACTCGACGGGTTCCGTCGGCGCAACCCGCGGCGACATTCTTGCTTGAAACTTGAAAAGAGAACGCCCTCGGCTTTGTTTGACGCGTTTTCTGGAATCGAACCCTACCCACCCACGGATCAAGTCCGAGGGCATGCTTCGCTCGAAAACGCTCTTTATTTTAACGCGTTTTTCTTCACGCGAACCGGTACCCACTTCGCTCGAAAACGCTATGGATCAAAACCCGCCCCAATAGGGTGGGATTCCATAATATTGGTGCAACTCGACTTCCTTCGAGCGATCGCCCCAGTCGAAATCCCGATCGGCACGAAATGACGGCGCGCGTCGCAGTTCCCCATTATCGATGTCGAGTTCGTAGGCTTCGAACCGGGTATTGTAGGTCAGCCGCGCCCACGGCAGCGGAAGCAAATTGGTTCCCATGCCCAGGAAGCCGCCGAAACTGAGAATCGCGTAGGACACTTTGCCGGTGAGCTTGTCGATCATCAGCCGCTCGATGTGACCGATCATGTCACCGTTGGGCCTTCGCACGGCGGTGCCTTCGACCCGATCGCTGGCAATCAACTGGTGGGGTTTTTCCTTTACCTCAGCCATATCACCCTCCCTTTGGGTTGGTGAGGTGAAACAACGCTTCAGCCGAGATCCGGTTCCAGCGTGGCCTTCATCGCCATGCGCCGAATTCGGTTGCCTGATCGTAAAGTGCAAAATGCGCCGGCGCCCATCCGGGGTGGCTCATGTGCATTGAGTTGCCGGTCCGTCAGCCAACCCGGCAGTCCGCCGCCTGAGCGCGAAGATATCTTCTTAATGGCGCCTTTTTCTTCACGCGAACCGGTGACCGGCCCCGATCAAGTCGGAAAGCATGCCTCGCTCGAAAACGCTATGGCTAAGCCGCGAGCGCTTCGTCCGGCTCCGCATGCGCGAAGAAGGCCATCGCCTCGAAGCGGTAGTCGCAGGTCTGGCATCGCCAGAGATAGGACACGCGGCCCGATTCAGCCTCGACCCATTCCGGAACGGCGATCGGTTTGCCGCATTGGGCGCAGGGATTTCCCCGAGGCAATGAGCCGAAATCTGTTCGGGCCATGGCGTATCTCCCTTTTCATTTTATTTTAAGTTTGAATTGGACAGCGTCGCTGTCGAATGCCGCAGCTTCACCGTGGAATTTGTGGAAGAGCAATACGTCAATTCGACGGCGGCGAACATATTCCTGACGCGGTGCAGCGTCTTGACGCACCGCAGAGCGGCGCACTGCGCAGCATCCGGGGCACGCAATGACAGCTGAGCTACTTCGCCTTCGGATCCACCACCGGCTCGATCGTACGCATCGCGCCCGCTTTGCGGAGGTGGATCGTGGCGACGTCGTCGGCATACACTTTTTGCCAACCGTCGAGGTGATCGAGCAATTTTGTCGCCGCACTCTGGGTGCGCAGCAGCGTCGCTTCGATCTTGTACTCTTCCAGCAGCCGGAACAGGTTTTCCGGCTCCATCAGGCCCGAGGCGGCATTGTGGTCGACAAAGAATTTCTCGCCGTAGAGTTCGGTCCGGCCGTCGATGAAGGGCGCCACGCCGCTGGCGATCAGATAGCCGCCGAAATCGTAATCGTTGAGGACCCGCGCCAGATTGAGTTTCTTCAGCTCGGTTACCGCCGCGACCGGCGAGGTGGCGGTATTCGGCGCGAAGCGATGCACCGATGCAAAGGCGAGCGTCCCGGTCACGAGCGCAATCGCGACACCGCCGAACAGGACGCCGCGGGCGAGCCCCGCCGCAGCCGGGCTCGCAACGTCCGCGCCGCCGATCTGCCGCGCCAACGGGGCGGCAATCATCAGCGGCCCCAGCAGGGCGAGGATCTCGGCCGCCCGGCCTTGCGCGAGCGCCATGTGAAGCAGTCCTAACACCAGCACGATGCGCAACGGCGGCAATTTGATGCCGCGAAACAACGCGAGCCCGATGCCCGCGAGCAGGCAGACCTCGAACGGTCGAATGCTGCCGAAATCGGCAGGCCGCCATTCGGTGATCAGGGGTAGCGCGCCGCCGAGCGCGAGGATCTTTTGCGAGGCCAGCAGCGAATTCCAGCCATAGGGCGTGGCGCAGCTTGCAACCAGTGCCGCAGCGGCGAACGCCGCCCAGCGCAATGCCAGCGATCGGCGCAACGGCGCCTGCGCGTTCATGACCGCATCGAGCGCGATCGGCGCGATCATCACAAGGCCGAAGACGAAGCCGCCGTGCAGATTGGCCCACAGCACCATCAGCGGCAGCAGCCAGAACGACGGCGCACCACGGCGGTCCGCGGCCGCGATCAGCCCGCCGACCCAGGCGACCATGACCGGTAACGCCAGCACATGCGGCCGCGCCAGAATATGCGGCGCGGTCAGCGCCACCGCCACGGTGACGAACACCAGCGCAGCGCTATCGCTCAAGCGCCGGCTCAGGAATCGGGTGAGAAGTGCGAAGGTTGCCGCGCTTGCACCCGCTGCCAGCACCACCGGTCCGCTCCATCCGAACCATCCGAAAATCTTCGCGTACACGACCTGCGCCAGCCATTGCGTCGAGATCCAGGGCTGGCCGCGCATGGTGAAGGAATAGACGTCGGTCTCGGGCACCGCATGATGGTCGAGAATCCACTGGCCGACGGTGATCTGCCATTGCGTGTCGGGATCGAGCAGCAGCCGGTCGCCGGCGACAAAAAGCAGCGCATACACAAACACCCCAACCCAAAGCGGCAACAGCCCGCGCAGCGGGCTTGCCTCCTCGGCGGTGTTGGCAACGGACAGGGTCATGGACGCGGGGCCGGATTTTTGCTGTTCGGACCGATCGAAGCACGCCGGGGCATAATTCCTGGTAAATCGGCAGCGGATTTGGGCCCAAGGCGCCCGAAAGGCCCGAGAAAGCCGCCTTTTCGCCATATCCACGCCCGAGCCAAGGCCACAATCGGGTTGCTTTCCGCGTTCCGACGCGGCGCCAGTCCGCGCGCGCATACGCGCGCCTCCCGAGGACCCTCCCCATGAAGCGTCTGTTAACCCTTGCCGCGCTTGCCGCCACTATGGCGCTGACTTCGACGGATGGCGCCCGCGCCCAGCGCGCCGACTATAATGCGTTGGTCGCGCGGCATGCCCAGGCCAATTCCGTCCCCGAAGCTCTGGTGCATCGGGTCATCGTGCGGGAGAGCCGGTATCAGCCTCATCTCATTGGGCGCGGCGGCACCATCGGGTTGATGCAGATCAAACTCGCGACGGCGCGCGGCCTTGGCTACACCGGATCAGCCGAGGGCTTACGCGATCCCGACACCAACCTCACCTACGCGGTGAAATATCTCGCCGGCGCCTACCGCGCCGCAAATGGCGATCACGCCCGAGCCGTCCATTATTACGCGAGCGGCTATTATTACGCCGCCAAACGTCAGCGGCTCGCACATGGCAGGCATACCGTTTCTGCCTTCACCCGATCGCCCGCCGACGCCCGCGCGCAGCAAGTTCCCGCTTGGTAAGCCGGTGCAAGGCGGCCTTGGCCGCGTTGACACTCCCGGCCAGCGGCTTACATTAGCTTCGTTCCGAGGGGAGCTCCGATGAGGAGCTGAGAGACCGCACGCTCAAGTCCTTTTCAAGGGGATGCGAGACCGCGGTGACCCTTTGAACCTGATCCGGGTCATGCCGGCGAAGGGACAGGGATGTACCAGAGTTCAGCTACACAGCGGGGGGAATCCCCCATTTCCGTCATCGGCGCAGGCATCGCCGGTGCCTGGCAGGCGCTGTTGTTCGCGCAGGCCGGCTGCACCGTCACGCTGCACGAGCGCAGCGATGCCGCGATGACACAGTCGACCAGCTATTGGGCCGGCGGCATGCTCGCGCCTTACTGCGAGGCGGAAGTCTCCGAACCTTTGATCGTCAGGCTCGGCATCCGCTCGCTCGGGCTATGGCGCGAGCACTTTCCGCAAACGCCGTTCAACGGCTCGCTGGTGGTGGCGCATGCCCGCGACCGCGCCGATTTCGAGCGCTTTGCCAGACTGACGACCGGCCACCGCCGGCTCGACGCGCAGGGCGTGAGCGAGATCGAACCTTCGCTCGAGGGTCGTTTTCGCGAGGGCCTGTTCTATGCCGACGAAGGCCATGTCGAACCGCGGCGGATCTTGCCCGAATTGCATGCGCGCATCACCGCTGCCGGCGGCACCATCAAATTCAACAGCGAACCGGACGCCGAAGATATCGACGGCATCGTGATCGATTGCCGCGGACTTGCCGCGCGCGACACCCAGCGCGAGCTTCGCGGCGTCAAGGGCGAGATCATCCTGATCGAGACCGACGAGGTCGAGCTGTCGCGCCCGGTGCGGCTGATCCATCCACGCTGGCCGCTTTATGTGATTCCGCGTGGGCGAAACCGCTTCATGCTGGGCGCCACCTCGATCGAAAGCGGGGACAACGGCGTCAGCGTTCGTTCCGCGCTTGAATTATTGGGCGCGGCCTATGCCGTGCATCCGGCGTTCGCCGAGGCGCGCATCGTCGAATTCGGCTCGGGGCTTCGCCCCGCCTACCCCGACAATCTGCCGCGCATCGCGGTCGACAACGACAAGATCGCGGTCAACGGACTTTATCGCCACGGCTTTCTGCTGGCGCCCGCGCTGGCCGAGCTGACGCTCTCCTATGTCGCGCGCGGCGTGATCGACAACGAGGTGATGCAATGCGCGTGATCATCAATGGCGAGGCACGCGAGATCGCCTCCACCCGCGTCGACGCGCTGCTCGGCGAACTCGACTATGAGGGCACGCATTTTGCGATCGCGGTGAATTACGACGTACTGCCGAAGAGCCGCTGGGCCGAGACATCGCTCAAGACCGGCGACGAGATCGAGATCATCACGCCACGGCAGGGAGGGTGAGATGTTTGTGATGTGCGCGAATTCCCTCCTCTCGTCGTCCCTGCGAAAGCAGGGACCCATAACCACCGGCGTTGGTCGTTACGAAAGTCGTCTGCCATCGTGCCCAACTGAGACGACACAGCGTATGGGTCCCGGCTCGCGTTCGCTCCGCTCACTTGGCCGGGACGACGGCTTTTGTGTTGAGGTAGCGAAGCCATGCTGAAACTCTACGACCGCGAATTCACCTCCCGCCTGCTGGTCGGCAGCGCGCTGTATCCCTCGCCGGCGATCATGCAAGGAGCGATCCGCGCCTCGGCTGCCGAGATCGTCACGGTGTCGCTGCGGCGGGAGGCTGCCGGCGGCAAGACCGGCGATGCGTTCTGGTCGCTGATCCGCGAACTCGGCGTCACGGTGCTGCCCAACACCGCCGGCTGCCGCAGCGTGCGCGAGGCGGTGACGACGGCAAAACTCGCGCGCGAATTGTTTGCGACGTCCTGGATCAAGCTCGAAGTGATCGCCGACAACGACACGCTGCAGCCCGATGTCGTGGGCCTGGTCGAAGCCGCCGCCATCCTGATCAAGGACGGCTTTGAGGTGTTTCCCTATTGCACGGAAGATCTTTCCGTCGCGATGCGGCTGGTGGATGCCGGCTGCAAGGTGATGATGCCGTGGGCGGCGCCGATCGGCTCGGCCCGCGGCATCATCAACCCCGACGCCTTGAGGCTGCTGCGCGACCGCCTGCCTGATATCACGCTGGTGGTCGATGCCGGGCTCGGCGCGCCGAGCCATGCAGGCCGCGCGCTCGAGCTCGGCTATGACGCGGTACTGCTCAACACGGCGATCGCCAAGGCGGCCGACCCCGTGGCCATGGCAAAAGCATTTCGCGGCGGCGTCGAAGCCGGTCGCACAGCCTATGAGGCCGGGCTGATGGAAGCCCGCGACTTCGCCTCCCCTTCAACCCCCGTCGTTGGGACACCGTTCTGGCATGCCGTATCCTGATCGCCACGCGTATCCTGATCGATTTTATCCCGTCGTAGACAGCGTCGCCTGGGTCGCGCGGCTGGCGCTGCTCGGCGTCGGCACCATTCAACTGCGCGTCAAGAATCTGAGCGAGTCCGATGCGCTGCAGACGGTCACCGACGCGCTCGAAATCATCAAGGGCACGCCGGCCAAGCTCGTGGTCAACGACTACTGGCGTGCGGCAATTATCGCCGGCGCCAAACATCTGCATCTCGGCCAGGAGGATCTGGCCGCCGCCAACCTCAAGGCGATCCGCCACGCTGGCCTTACGCTCGGCATCTCCACGCATGACGACGAAGAACTGGCAACGGCCTTGCGCGCAAACCCCGACTACATCGCGCTCGGGCCGATCTTCCCGACCACGCTGAAATCGATGCGCTTTGCGCCGCAGGGCATTGCGAAGATCACCGAATGGAAGCGGCGCATCGGCGATATTCCGCTGGTCGCGATCGGCGGCATCAAGCTCGAACAGGCGCGCGAGATTTTCTTAGCCGGCGCCGACTCGATCGCGGTGGTCAGCGACGTGACCCAAAACGCCGAGCCGGACGCGCGGGTGCGCGCCTGGCTCGGACTGAAGGCGGAGGCCGCGTGATGAACATTTCACCCACTGCCGTCATTGCGAGGAGCGCAAGGACGAAGCAATCCTACCCGTCATTCCGGGATGGTGCGCTAGCACCAGACCCGGAATCTCGAGGTTCCGGGTTCGATGCCTCGCATCGCCCCGGAACGACGGGACTGAGCAACAGAATTCACAGGAGGATACGCTATGAACATTCGCTCCAACCCGGACACCACGCTGCCCGCCGTGACCACCGGCCCGCTGCCCTCGTCGCGCAAGATCTTCGTTGCGCCCGATGAAGCACCCGATGTGCGCGTGCCCCTGCGCGAGATCATCCTCTCCGAAGGCGCCGGCGAGCCGAACCTGCCGGTGTATGACACTTCGGGTCCCTACACCGATCCTGATGTCGTGATCGACGTCAATGCCGGGCTGCCGCGCAACCGGATCGCCTGGGTCAGGGAACGCGGCGGCATCGAGGAATATGAGGGCCGCCCGGTCCAGCCGGTCGATAACGGCAACGTCTCCGCCGAGAAGGCCGCCAAAGCATTCAGCGCCTATCACAAGCCGCTGCGCGGGCTCGACGGTCACAAGATCACCCAGCTCGAATTCGCCCGCGCCGGGATCATCACCAAGGAGATGATCTATGTCGCGACCCGCGAAAACCTCGGCCGCAAACTTAAGCTTGAACGCGCGGAAGCCGCACTCGCCGACGGAGAGAGCTTTGGCGCGGCGATACCGCCGTTCATCACGCCGGAATTCGTGCGCTCGGAGATCGCGCGGGGACGGGCGATCATCCCCTGCAACATCAACCACGGCGAACTCGAGCCGATGATCATCGGCCGTAACTTCCTCACCAAGATCAACGCCAATATCGGCAACTCGGCGGTGACCTCATCGGTGGAGGAGGAAGTCGACAAGATGGTGTGGGCGATCCGCTGGGGCGCCGACACCGTGATGGACCTCTCGACGGGGCGCAACATCCACACCACCCGCGAATGGATTCTTCGCAACGCGCCGATCCCGATCGGCACGGTTCCCATTTACCAAGCGCTGGAGAAGTGCGACGGCGATCCCGTAAAACTGACGTGGGAGCTTTACAAGGACACGCTGCTCGAACAATGCGAACAGGGCGTCGATTACTTCACCATCCACGCCGGCGTGCGCCTACCCTACATCCACCTCACCGCCAACCGCGTCACCGGCATCGTCTCGCGCGGCGGCTCGATCATGGCGAAGTGGTGCCTGGCGCATCACAAGGAGAGTTTCCTCTATACGCACTTCGAGGAAATCTGCGACCTGATGCGCAAATACGACGTCTCGTTCTCGCTCGGCGACGGCCTGCGTCCCGGCTCGATCGCGGACGCCAACGACCGCGCGCAGTTCGCCGAACTGGAGACGCTTGGCGAGCTGACAAAGATCGCGTGGGAAAAAGGCTGCCAGGTGATGATCGAGGGCCCCGGCCATGTGCCGATGCACAAGATCAAGATCAACATGGACAAACAGCTCAAGGAGTGCGGCGAGGCGCCGTTCTATACGCTGGGGCCGCTGACCACCGACATCGCACCGGGCTACGACCACATCACCTCTGGGATTGGCGCGGCCATGATCGGCTGGTTCGGCTGCGCGATGCTCTGTTACGTGACGCCGAAGGAGCATCTCGGTCTGCCCGACCGCAACGACGTCAAGGTCGGCGTCATCACCTACAAGATCGCGGCCCACGCCTCTGATTTGGCCAAGGGCCACCCCGCCGCGCAACTGCGCGACGACGCGCTGTCACGCGCGCGCTTTGACTTCCGCTGGATGGACCAGTTCAACCTCGGGCTCGATCCGGACACGGCAAAACTCTACCACGACGAGACCCTGCCGAAAGAAGCCCACAAGGTCGCGCATTTCTGCTCGATGTGCGGCCCAAAATTCTGCTCGATGAAAATCACGCAGGATGTGCGGGATTACGCGGCGACGCTGAACGATCCGAGTTCGGTCGGATTGAACATCGCCGGCACCATCGAAGACGGGATGGCGCAGATGTCGGCAAAATTCAAGGAGATGGGAAGCAACGTGTATCTCGATGCGGACAAGGTGAAGGAGAGTAATCGGGTGTTGTGAACTTGACCCTCATGGTGAGGAGCGCGGCAAGGCCGCGCGTCTCGAACCATGGGCCACTCTCTCCTCTCGTCATGCCCGGGCTTGACCCGGGCATCCATCGGAAAACGAAAAGGCCGGGCGAAAGCCCGGCTTTTCACTGGCCCATTCACGCTACTTAAGATTGACTTGCCATTGGAATACTCTACCAACGTTGACGTAAGTAAGAGTAACGCGAAGCCCGTCACTATGAAGTCGAAAAAATTCTCGCGACTGGTCGCTGGCAGCCTTTCGCTCAACCTGCTTGCCGCCTGCTCATCAGTCCCCACTCCGACCGCCGCAGTCTCTCCTGCGCCAGCGAGATCAGGTTACGCGTCAGTGTACATTGGACGCCCCCCTGGTAGGAATGTAAGTATTTTTTCGCTCGCCATTCACATCGATGGCAAGCCGGCCACCTCGCTTGCGCCCGGCCAATTCACCACGGTAGAACTCCCGCCCGGCAAGCACACCATCGGCGTTCCAGATGAAACCTGGACCAGAGCCATCGCAGGGATACCGCACCCGGTCGAGCTTGTGGTGGAATCGGGTAAGATCTACTACCTGCTGCCAAGTCTTCGGTACGAAGACGCGGGATACAACTTCATTTCCGTGGGACGTGCGGTTGTTCCGGAAAAAACTGCCGTGACCCATAGCAGCTTCTCGGTCCAAACTACGGCAGCAAATGCAGCACCGCCGGAGGAGTTCAGTCAGCTCGCTTACGTTAAGGCTCTTTGAGCAAGCTTAGCCCGTAGGATGGGTTGAGCCCCTGCGAAACCCATCGCGTGTTGTGGCTATCATGATCTGAGTCACGGCTTTACCTGACCTACCAAACGCGCTCTGATTACTCAGCCCTACGCACCCGACCTCCGGGTGACAAATTTGACTCAGACTTTTGTGATGGCCGGCTGGGTTGAGGTTGTGTGGTCTTCATTTCGATCGCGCGCATCAGAGAGCGCTCAAGCACTCTGGGAAATTCCATCATAAGCATATGGTTTTCTTTATTTCCTAAGCCAAATTCTTCCATAAAAGGCCCACGCAAAGCAAACTCCGATAAGCGGCGGATTCTGCGCATCTCATTCTCGATATTTTCAACATTGCCGTCTTTGACAGTTCTATAAACTTCCATTGCCAATTCGTAGAGCCAAGGAATCTCGTCTCGAATCAAGCTTGCTGCCATTAGAATTCCGACCGGGTCGCCCGGCTCTCCAGACATATGCATTAGCTCGTCCATCATCATCGGATGACATCTACGCATTCGCCGCCTACGGTAGGGCTCTCCAACCTCAGCAAGCCTCTCAGCAACGCGCGACGGAAGCGACTTCATTTCTTCCGAAAGTTTAGCCACAGCGCTTTCCTCAGCCTCATCTTTTGGAAGTTTCTTAGGTCCTCCTAATTCAAGTTTCTTAAGCAAGGCTGCTTCGGCTGCCTTAAACGCATTCACCTGGCTTTTTACAACATCACCATCGAGTTCAAGATTTGGAATTCGTCGGGCAAGTTGATTGACCAGCTTGATAAGATCGCCTTCGCTGTCGTCCATATTCATGAATTGATAGAAGGGACCCGCACTAACGCGATTGAGTGGAACGCCCAATGCGACACCGATTACCGGCGTACCCAGCTTGCCTCTAGCAACCCCGGCCTCAAATAGTATCCATGGTCGATCAAGACTTCGCTCAGTGAAGAGGCAAACGACATCGGACGTCAATCGAAGTTGAGTCATGAGCCGCTTGTACCACTCCTCTCCAAAATCAATTCCTTCATTCCCCTTCTTATCGGACGACCGAAACGTCTTTATCATGCCAGCACTCACGCTTTTCAGCAGCTTGCTAAATGATTCAGCCAGCTCTGCGTCGCGTGTGTCGTGACTAATAAAAACGAGACGGCTTGTCCGCAATTGTCGGGAGCAGATCCTCATCGGACGATTTTGGCTTATCTGGCTGATTCATTCCCCCTCCTGCGTTTTGCGCAATGAACCGTCAGCATAGCTAGTTATGAACGGAGCGCAATCAGTGGTTGTCGAAGTCCGCGGACGCTTTGCTTAGTCGCCCAACGCGCACCTCCGCCAACAGCCCGTAGGATGAGTTAAGCTCTTGCGAAACCCATCGCATGTCGCGATTGTCACGATGGGTTTCGCTTCCGCCTTCGCTCGTTGAGCTTCGGCGGACGCGGTCGCTCAACCCATCCTACGACCCCCTACCTCAACGTAATCGCCAGCCCACTCAAATCCACGTTGGCGATCAGCCCGACCTGGTGGCCGGACAATTCCAGCACCGCGCCCTTCTGGTTGGTGAGCACGATCGCGCGCGCGCCGCCGCCGACGGCTATTCCCGCGCCCGCCGCGGCGTAGACGCCGGCGACATCCGACGGCCGCCAGATGTTGTGCACAAGGCCGCGCAGCACCGTCCTCGATCCGCCGAACACCAGGCCGTAGTCGAGCCCTCCGGTCGACAACGGATAGGCCCGGCCGTGAAAATTCAGCACACCGCCGCCGCCCGAGCCGCCGATGATCCATCCGGCTTTGTAGATCGTGAGCGTCACGAAGCCTTCGTCGGCGTGGGCGGAGGACAGCGAGGCGCCGGCAAAAACGGCACCAGCCAGGAAAGCGCCGGCAACCAGCGCGCGGCGAAGGACGGAAGCAAGCTTCATGGGGTAACCTCTCGCTAGGTGTCGGGGGGATGTTAGAACAGGTCGAATCGGCAACAATCTACCAAGCCCGCCCCCGTCTCCCGAAACGATATCGGGTGGAGCGCGCCCCGCATTTCGTTACGCTCATGCACTTCAAAGCTTTGCACTTCAAATTATGGGTGAATCATGACCAGCATTCAGCATTTTCCGCCCCCCGCCGGCATCAAGGCTCCGCCGCTCTCGTTTGCCGCCCGCGTCGGCGATCTCCTGTTCATCTCCGGCATTCCCGGCTTCGACGACAAGGGCGCGCTGCCCGATGGCTTCGAGGCGCAGTTCGGCTTTGTCGTGAAGAACATCAAGCGCGTGCTCGATGAAGCAGGCGGCTCGTTTCCCGATCTCGTCAAGGTCAACGTGCTTTTGACACGCGCCGCCGACGTCGCCGCCATGAATGCGCTGTATGCGGGGGCTTTCGGTCCACCGCCCTACCCCGCGCGCACCACCTGCGTGGTCCAGGCGCTGCCCGATCCGAAAATGCTGATCGAGATCGAGGCCGTCGCGTCATTGGGGCGGTGAAACAACGTCATTCCGGGGCGATGCGAAGCATCGAGCTATGATGTGCAGTTGCACATCTGAGAATCTCGAGATTCCGGGTCTGGTCCTTCGGACCATCCCGGAATGACGTTGTTTCACGGGCGACCGAAAGCGCCAATTTCGGATTTTCAGAAATTTCGCTTGACGGCGGGTAGAAGCAGAAATATATCGATTCGCATCCCGCTCCTCTCGAGGGGCGTTTCGCGATCGTCACGGACGTTGGATGCGGGATGCGGTGGACGCGAGTGCGCTCTTGACGAATAGCGCGGACGCGGACGGCGAAGTCGTGTGGTCCTGACGCCTCGACGCCGGCGTCAAGTCGGCGGAAGCAATTCTGCCGGCGACGGTGACAAAAACGCCCGATCACCGGGGAGAGCGCGCTATAAGCCGTAAAACCATTGCGCGGGGAATGCCGGGCGTTTCCGGTGTGACCGTGGTAACTACGCTCGTATGCGCATTTTATTTTGCATGCGAGGCTGCGGGTGCATCGAGCGCCCGGCATTCCCTGCGCCCTCTGATTTCTCAGGGGCGAACGACTACTGCAAAAACTCGCGCGCACGCGCGGCGAGAGCGCGAGGTTGTGGCTGCTGACTGAAATTGTAGGTTTGCATTTACAAACAAATCCGTCATGCCCGGGCTTGACCCGGGCATCCATCGATCTTCGTAAGAATTTTTCGAAGAAGATGGATCACCGGGTCATCTAACGCGAAGACGCGCGTCGCGCTTTTGCCCGGTGATGACGATCTTGAAAACTGTTCGCATCGTGGCTGTTTGAAATTTGAATCTGGCCGTCCTCATCCGCCTTGTGCGCAATTGCGCACAGGAGCGGACGATGGCGGTCTTTTCAACTTGCAGCCGCCACGCTTTTGCCGCACCACTTGCATATCGGCGTCATCACAAGGATCGCCAACGCCGCGGCACACAATACGCCGCGGGGCTGTGACAATATTTTCCTACAGGAGGTTCCTCATGCGTCGCGCTACCGCTCTCTGTGCCGCCGCCAGCATCGCTGTCTCGGGCCTTGCCCTCACCAGCCCCGCGCAGGCCGGCTATTATGTGATCCGCTGGGATAACACCGGCATCTGCCAGATCTGGAATGAGGAGATGACGTCCAAGCCGTTGCAATGGCCGTCGGATTACAAGGTCGTCAGTAAGCCGGTTCCGACCTTCGCTGCCGCGGCGGCCGTGCAGGAAAAGATGCGGCAGCAGCGCCACTGCACGCTCTAAGAGCCGCGCAAGCGGGCTACGATTGCCTACGCTTTCTCCCCGGCCTCCAGCCTCGCATATTCCGCCTTCACCAGCGCGTGGAACGCGACCTTGTCGAGCACGCCGGATTTGCGGAATGGCGCCGTCGCCAGCGCGTTGATCACGGCATCATGGAGTTCAACACCATTTTCGTCGTGCCGGATCATGCCCCACTTGAGCAACTTCCGGTCGCCAAGAATGTCAAAGAACCTCAGCAGCCGGATGCTGAGGTTTTGAAATTCACCTTCTTCCGGAAATTCTTGTCTCACCGCGAGCATGGCACGTTTGCCAGCCGCATGCGCCAATTGAATTCCGATCGCGGGGGCCCCCGTTTCACGAGGACTTGGGTTGGCGCGATCGGCGGCAAGCGCCGCCTGATAGACGCCCAACGCCAGGTGAAAGCGCTTGGGGTCGACCGGCTTTATTCTGTCTTCGGTCGTTGAACTCATGACACCCCCTTCGACGGCTCCCCTACGCTCTCCGAGCTGCGGCGGACAAGTCCGCCCATGGAGTTGCGGCCGACAGGTCGCCTTTGCCCGCCCTATGCTCTTTCGCGGGCGAGTTTGCAACCTCTTCGATGGACCGAGGCGCCTATCGCGGAGTTGATCATCGGGCGCGCAGTCGCGACCCGGTGGCTCACTATGCGGGCTACGCCGCGCTCTTGTTCGTGCCGGATCAGTTCCGCGGCCGCGGCCGCGGCACTTTCATCAGCGCATCGCGCGCCGCCGACAGTTCCAGAAAGGCCTTCACGTTGCCGCCCGCGTCCGGATGCGCGTGCTTGGCAACAAGCTTGTACGCCCGGTGGATTTCGGCGTTGGAAAGACGACGGTCGAGCGGCAACCCCAGGAGTTGCCGGTAGCACTCCTCAGGCGTCGGCAGCTTCACCGGGGCCTGGCGCTTGCCGAATTGCGGGGTGATGAGCGCATGCAGGACTTCGCGGATCACACCGAGGCGGCGGCGTGCGGCATCTTTGGTGATGTGGTCGGCGTCTTCATGCGAGGCGCCGCGCAGGATCGGCAGCGCCTGCGAGGCCGCTTGGCGGAGCACCACCTCCTCGCTCGCATTGGCCATCTGCGAGGCAAGACGCACGGCTTCGCCATAATCAGGCGCGGCCGCCGCCCAAATCCGCTCGATCTCGACCTTCCATTCCGCGAGTTGTCTGTCCATGGCGCCATACCAGGGAGGAATCATTACTATGCCGGGGTAACGGTTTTCGTTTCTGTCTCCGCCAATTTGAATTAGTTTGGACAAAAAGCCGAAACCAAGAGGAAACCGCCATGCCCCTGCTCGAAAACCATATCGCTGTCGTCACCGGCGCTGGATCCGGAATCGGACGCGCGATCGCGGCGGGCTACGCCCGCGAGGGCGCGCAGGTTGCGCTCATCGACATCAACGCCGCGGCGGCCGAAGCAGCGGCGCAGGAAATTAGCGAGGCCGGTGGCCAGGCTGCTAGCTTCGCGCTCGATGTGACCAGGCGCGCGGACTGCGTCACCGTGGCCAAGCGCGTTGCCGCACAGGTCGGGCCGGTCTCAATCCTGGTCAACAATGCCGGCATCAATCGCCGCAACGCGTTCACCGGCGAGGCCGAGGCGGTGATCAAGGATTGGGACGATATTATTTCGATCAACCTCAACGGCACGTTCAACGTGACGCATGCCTTCCTCGAAGCCTTGCGCGCGACCAAGGGGCGCATCGTCAATATCGGCTCGATCCAGTCGTTCGTGCATGTACGCACCCCGAACTCGCCGGCCTACACCACTTCCAAGCATGGCGTGCTCGGCTTCACCCGCGCGCTCGCCGCCGAACTCGGCAAGCACGGCGTACGCGTCAATGCGATCGGTCCCGGCCTGATCGAAACGCCGCTGAACGCGCAGGTGCGCGCCAACAGTCCTGATCTCGTGAAGATTTTCATGGACCACACCCCGCTCGGCCGCGCCGGCCAGCCGGAAGACATCGTCGGCCCCGCGATCTTCCTCGCCTCCGATCTGTCATCTTACGTGACGGGATCGATCGTGATGGCGGACGGTGGGTATCGCGCGATTTGAGGTGCGGGCGCTCGCACAAGAGCCCGATCAATCGCGAGGCCGCGGCGTACTGGATCATCCGCTTTCGCGGATGATGACAGTCGTGAGATACGATTGATGTCGATCAACGCTCGAAGACAGCTCATGAGACTGGCCCGCGGCAAAGCTCTACCCGAACCTCAGCCTCGAGCGCTCCCTGGCCTTCTCGGCCTCGATTTCGCGGTCGCGCGCCGGCGCCTGCGTGTGCAGCGAAGTCAGAAGCCGCCGGGCGGCGGCGGCGACCTCCGTTACCGCCAGGTCGAAGGCTTCGGCATTGGCCTGCGACGGCTTGTTGAAGCCGGAGAGCTTGCGGACGAATTGCAGCGCCGAGGCGTTGATTTCCTCCTCGGTTGCGGGCGGCTCGAAATTGAACAGCGTCTTGATGTTGCGGCACATTTTTTTCTCCTTCAGTCGCGGGCAGCGCCGGTTCGCCGCCGGCGACCGGGGGAACGCAAAATCCTGTATCGCGGCCGATTTTGTCATAGAATGAGCTGTGTGTTCACCCCCTGTCGCGGTCGCCGGCCGGCAAAACGCCCACAAAAAGCGAGTTCCCCGATGAGCCACGTCACCTACAAGATTGTCCAGCATGACGGCGGCTGGGCCTATACCGTCGATGGCGTGTTCTCCGAGAGCTTCCCGACCCACGCCAAGGCCCTTGCCGCCGCCAGGCGCGCCGCCGCCGAACAACGTGTGCCCGGGCGCACCGAGGCGATCGAATATGAGACCGCCGACGGCAAATGGCACACCGAGACCGCAGCCGGCAGCGATCGCCCGGAAACCGATGTCGAGGACTAGCCGTAAGGCCTCCATGCGGCTTTTTGCGGAAATTGACGTTCGGCCCTTGGCGTCCGGCTATCGGAACCTCCCGCGCGCCGTGATAGATTCGCGCAAACGAAGCGGCCACAATGCGGCCGCCCACTATTTGGGAATTTGCTCCATGAAAATTTCGCGTGCTGCGCTGTCGGTTCTCTTGGCAGTTATCCTGGCGATGAATTGTTTTGCAGCATTGGCGGCGGACTATCCCGCGCCCAAGCAAGGCGACTTCATCGCTCGGGATTTCAAATTCCACACCGGCGAGACCATGACGGAGCTCAGGCTTCACTACACCACCGTCGGCGAGCCGACCGGCCAGCCGGTGCTGGTGTTGCACGGATCGGGCGGCTCGGCCGCGAGCATGCTGACGCCGGCGTTTGCCGGTGAGCTGTTCGGCCCCGGCCAGCCGCTCGATGCGTCGAAATATTACATCATCATTCCCGACGGCATCGGCCACGGCAAATCGTCAAAGCCGTCGGACGGCATGAAGACGGCGTTTCCGAAATACAACTACGAGGACATGGTCGATGCGCAGTATCGCCTCCTCAGGGAAGGCCTCGGCCTCACACATCTGCGGCTCGTGATCGGCAATTCGATGGGCGGCATGCACACCTGGATCTGGGGCGGAAAATATCCCGCTCTGATGGATGCGCTGGTGCCGATGGCGGCGCAACCGAGCGAGATGGCGGCGCGCAACTGGATGCTGCGGCGGATGATGATCGAGACCATCCGAAACGATCCGGATTACAATGACGGCAACTACACCGCACAGCCCCGGATGATGAAATTCGCCGTTGCCGCCTACGGCTTCGCCACCTCCGGCGGCACGCTCGCCTACCAGACTCTGGCGCCGACGGCCGAGAAAGCCGACAAGATGGTCGACGACCGGTTGGCGACGCCCATCACCACGGATGCCAACGACTTCATCTACCAATGGCAGGCCTCGCACGACTACAATCCCTCAAACGGACTGGAGCGGATCGAGGCAACGTTGCTGGCGATCAATGCCGAGGACGACGAACGCAACCCGCCGGAAACCGGCCTGACCCTCGCCAGGATGAAGCGGGTCAAGAACGGCAAGCTCTATCTGATCCCCGCCTCGACCGAGACGCGCGGGCACCAGACGACCGGCAATGCGGCGTTCTACAAGGAGCAGCTCCGGGAATTGCTGCGGTCGGCGCCGCAGCGCACGATGTGAGGCGTTTTTCAATTTCGCCTCGCAATCTCCCGACATCCGCGCGGCCTACTTGATCTGCACCATCCCGACCTGATTGGTCAGACTGTTGGCCATCACGGGGTTGCCGTCGGGTGTGACGTCCATATTGCGCACGATGTCGCCGCCGCCGGGAATCGCCCAGCTCTGGAATTTTTCGGTGCCCGGGTCGAAGCGAACGATCGTGTTCGGCTTGGCCCCGGATTCGTTGTACCAGATCGCACCCTTGGTGAAGACCATGCCGTAAGGTTCGGACTTCGGTCCGCTCGGCGAAGGCCACTCCTTGGTCGCGCCGGTTGCCAGATCGAGCTTGCCGATAGTCCCCCGCGCAAAGTCGGCATACCAGATCATGCCGTCGGGACCGATCGCGAGACGCCGCGGTCTCGCGTCCGCATTGGGCAGCGGGTACTCCTTGATCGCGAGCGTCTTCGGATCGATGGTGGCGATCTTGTTTGAGCCGAATTCGACAAATACCGGAATGCCCTGGGCATTGATCATCAGGCCGTAGGGCCGCGACTTCGGCGTCGGCGACGTGGCGAGCTTGATCGCGCCGGTTGCCGGATCAAGCCGGCCGATGAGGTTCGACTGCTGCACCGTGAACCAGAGCATCCCGCTCTGATCGAAATTGAGCGTGTGCGGGTCCTTCGCATTCGGATCCGGCAGCGGATATTCGGTCACAAGGCCGGTGTTGGGATCGAGCTTGCCGATCAGCGCAGCGTTGTTGCCGGTGAACCAGATATTGCCGCTCTTGTCCTCGGCCAGCCCATGCGGGCCGGTGAATGCCGACTTGAGTGTGAATTCCTTGATGGCGCCGGTTTTGGGATCGACCCGGCCAAGCTTGTTGACGAGTTGACCGGTCCACCAGATCGAGCCGTCGCGGGCGGCGAGCGGATCGTGTGGACGTGAACCCTGGGTGGGCACGTCCCACATCTTGATCTCCGCCTTCGCCGGACCATCGATGATGACGGCCTCCGGGCGCTTGCGCTCTGGGAAGTTCTTGATGAGGTAGTCGGTCATCGCGCCCCACTCTTCGGCAGGCACGGGCGCGTTCATGTTTTGCATCATGCGCACGACCGTCAGCCAGCCGTCCGGGGTATAGCCGACGCGAACCCGATTGATGTCGTGGCAGCCGCCGCAAGTGTCGGCGAACCTTTGCTTGCTCGGACCGTCCGGCCAGTCCTTGGCGGTGTATTGCGCGTGCGCGGCAGATGTGCGGAGGAGAGCCGTCCCAAGGACGACCATCGCCAATAGAAACATCAGTGATCTGCCGCGCATCATTCGTTCTCCCCAAGTGCTTTGTCGGACCAAGCCGTCCTGATATTTGTTGGCGCCAGCTAAACTGCGGTGACGGCATCCGTCAAGCTTCCGGCACGCAACAAAGCCATGCAATGAAGGTGAACTTCATCCGTCGTTCCAGCCACTTTTTGGTGAAAGGTCTATGGCCGAGCGTCGCAAGTTTGATAGCATGAAAATTCTTTAATGGTCCGAACTTCCGCACCGACGGGAGATATCGCTTCGTAGGGTCTGCATGCTGATCACCGCGATCGAAAGCTTGGTTGTCTCGCTTCCCTTCGACATGGGCGGCCCGCATCCGTTGTTCGCGGGCCAGCCCTGGGACCATCTCGACATTCTCGTGGTGAAGGTCGAGACCGACGACGGTCTGGTCGGTTGGGGCGAAGCCTTCGGGCACACCGCGATCCCCGCGACGAAAGCGGCGCTGGATACCATCGTTGCACCGCTGCTTATCGGACGCGACGCGGGCGACATCAACGCGCTGACCCGCGCTATTCTGCACGGCACGCATCTACTCGGGCGCAACGGGCCGTTCGTCTACGCCTTCTCTGGTGTCGAGATCGCGTTGTGGGATCTGCTTGGCAAGCGCGCCGGGCAACCACTATGGCGTCTGCTTGGCGGCGGCCGGACCGGTGACCTCCCTGCCTATGCCAGCCTCCTCAACTATGGCGATGAGGCCCTTGTCGCCAAGAATACGGCCGCGGCTTGCGCGCAAGGCTATCGGCATATCAAGTTGCATGAGGTCACCCGCGGCGCGGTGCGCGCGGCCCTGGATGCGCCCGGTGCCGGCAGCGCGCGTATTATGCTCGATGTGAATTGCGCGTGGTCGCCACCGATTGCCCGCGAGATGGCCACCTCGCTCGCTGGGGATGGACTGCTCTGGCTCGAGGAGCCGGTCTGGCCCCCTGAGGACGTTCACGGGCTCGCCAGCGTGCGCGAATGCGGCATCCCGATCGCCGCGGGGGAAAACGTCGCCGGAGTGTTCGGATTCAAATCACTGATCGAGGCTGGCGCCATCGACATCGCGCAGCCAAGCGTCACCAAAATCGGCGGCGTCGGCGAAATGGTCAGGGTGATCCATTTGTGTCGGGCGCACGGCATCGAGGTCGCGCCGCACAGCCCCTATTTCGGACCCGGCTTCGTTGCCACGATTCATGTCGCGGCGGCATTGGTCGAGAAGCCGATGATCGAAGTTCTCTGGCTCGACATGGAAGCAAACCCATTCGATCCCTGGGTCCGCGCCATCGATGGCAGAGTGCGGATCCCAGAAGGCCCGGGTCTGGGGTGCGATCCCAATCCCGATATTCTCAAACGTTATGCCAAGGGCGCGACCACGCGCACCGAACGGAGGCCGAAGCCATGAAAGTTACCGCGGTTGAAACCCTGCCGGTACTGGTGCCACTCGCGAGCCCGATCGGAAGCGCCCTGGGCCAGATCCACAGTTTCGGCTGTATTCTCGTTTCGGTCAGAACCGATGCCGGCATCACCGGCGAGAACCTCATCTTCACGCTCAATGGCCGCCGCACCAAGGTCCTGCGCCAGATGGTCGATGAACTCGCCGATCTGATTGTCGGGCGCGACGCCGGCCATATCGCGGATTTCTGGGCGCGCGCATGGAAGGACATCAATTTCCTCGGCCACAAGGGAGTGCCGGTGGCCGGCATATCCGCGCTCGACGGCGCACTCTGGGATGCGCTCGGCAAGGCGAGCGGCCTTCCGCTGTACCGCTTGCTGGGCGGAGCAAAGCCGGTCGTGCCGGCCCATCAGAGCGGCGGGCTGTGGCTGTCGTCGTCTACCGGCGAACTCGTGGCTGAGGCCGAACGCTTCATCGCGCAGGGCTTCAAGGCCATGAAGATGCGGCTCGGTTCGCCCGACCCGAGGGCCGACATCGCGCGCGTGAAGGCGGTACGCGATGCCATCGGCCCCGATATCAAATTGATGGCTGATGCCAATCAGGGCCTCAACGAAGCGCAGGCGATCCGGTTTGGCCGCATGCTCGAGCCATTCGACCTGACGTGGTTCGAGGAGCCGCTGCCGGCGTGGGATATCGAAGGTCTTGCGCGGGTATCCGCCGCGCTTGACACGCCCATCGCCAGCGGCGAGACCGAATACACCCGTTACGGATTCCGCCGCATGCTGGAGTTGCGCTCCGCCGATATTTTGATGCCGGACCTGCAGCGCGTCGGCGGCGTCAGCGAATTCATGCGCGTCGGCCACATGGCGGAAAGCCACGACGTGCCGGTATCGAGCCATCTGTTTCCGGAGACCAGCATCCAGGTGCTCGGCGCGCTCGCGAACGCCATCTATCTTGAATACATGCCGTGGTTCTCGAAACTCTATCAGGAAGAACTCGCGTTCAAGGACGGCAACGCCATCGTCCCGGAACGACCCGGCTGGGGCTTCACCTTCAATCACGACTACGTCCGGCATCTGAACCGATAAATTTGCTGGATATTTTTTTACCCGCACTATGGACATTGCGTCCCGGTCAAGTTCACATTTAGCCGCTCAGGTTATGAGCCGGTCACAAGCCAGAACGATAAAACGAGCGCCCGCAGCAGACGGGCGCCGTCAGGGGAAACAAACGGAGGCCTTCATGCGGATTTCTCGTCGTGGCGTTTTGCTAGGCAGTGCGGGCGCGCTTGGCGCGTCAACGCTCCCATTTCCAAAACCCGCCATCGCCCAATCGGAGCCGATCAAGATCGGCTGCCTTGCCGCGATGACCGGGCCGAGCTCGGCGCCCACCATCGGCTTCAATCGCGGCGTGAACTTCGCTGCGGATGCCATCAACGCCGCCGGTGGCGTCAAGGGCCGCAAGCTCGAGATCGTTATCCGCGACACCCAGGGCGATCCGACCAAGGCGGTGAACGCCACCCAGGAATTGATCAGTCAGGTCAAAGTCCACGCGATCTGGGGGCCGCTCAATTCGGGCGAGGCGCTGGCCACCACGCCGATCATGGCGCGCGCCAAGATGCCGGATATCCATCCTTGCGTCGTCGAGAGCCTGATCGACACAACCAAATTCCCCAATGCGTTCCGCATGGCACCCTCGAACAGTCAATGGGACGACGCCGTCCGCAATTATTGCCTCAATATCCTCAAGGCGAAAAAGGTTGCCGTGATCGGCGACACCACGGGTTATGGCGTCACCGCCGTCGGTGCGTCGGTGGCGGCCTTCAAGAAAGATGGTGCCGATGTGGTCTATCAGGCCAACATCGATTCGACCCAGCCCGACATGACACCGGATATGCTGCGCGCCAAGAACGCCGGCACTGAGGTGATCGTGGTCTGGAGCGTCTCAACCGGCATGGAAGCGCGCATGTTCAATACCCGCGCGGCGATGAACTGGGACGTTTCGTTCGTCGGCCATCCGTCAATGTCCTCCGGCGAAATCGCAGGCCTCGTCGAGAAGCCCGCCAACTGGAAAAAAGTCTACGCCATCGGCTACAAGAGCTGCAGTTACGATGCCGCCGGCAAGTTGCCGGCAAAGAGCGAGGACCTCGTTGCGCGTCTCCTCAAGGCCAATGTCGTGATCAACGATACGCTGCTGTGGTGGGTCGCCGGCGGAATCGATGCGATCGAGCTGATTGCCAAGGCGGTCGCCGAAAGCGGATCAACCGACGGCGAAGGCATCATCAAGTACTGGAATACGCTGTCGAAATATCCGGGCTACTTCGGCAACTACACCTTCACGCCGACCCAGCACAATGGCTATCCGACCGACGAGATCGTGATGTCGGAGGCCTCTACCGCCAAGAACGGCACCTTCGCGGTAGCGCCGGGGTATTCATAAGGGCGGCGGCGGAGAGCGTATCAGATGCTCGCCTCGATTCTCGCATCCGGTCTTGCGGCGGGCGCGATCTACGCGCTCGTCGGCGTCACCTACAACACGATGTTTTCGACCTCGAGGGTGATGAGCTTCACCGCGGGCCAGCTCGCCATGCTTGGCGGCGTATTCGGCTCGATGTTCATGCTGAAGATGGGCTTGCCGATCTTCGTCGGATTCCTGCTGACGCTGCTGGGATGCGCGATCATCGGGGTGATCACCGAATTCGTCGCGGTGCGGCCCGTGCTCAAGAGCCTCGACCAGCATCTCTATGTGCTGTCGACGCTGGCGCTGGCGCTGATGATCCAGCAGGTGGCGGCGATCAAATGGGGCACCGAACCCCAGCCCTTTCCCCGCCTGATCGGATGGGGAAGCGGGGTCTGGGATGAAAAATTCTGGCTGCCGGTCGTCGCCTGCGCGATCACCATCATCGGCCTCGAATATCTGTATCGGCGAACGCTGGTGGGCCGCGCATTCCTGGCCATCGCCGAGGACAATTTCGCCGCGCGCGCGCTGGGCTTGCCTGAGCGCAATCTGCGCGTCGCCAGCTACGCGCTCGCCGGAATCATCGGCGGCGTTGCCGGATTTTCAGGCGGCGAATTGCTGCTGGCATTCTTCGCCAATGGCGCGCTGTTGAATTTCTACGGCTTCGTGCCGGTGGCACTCGGCGGCCTCGGCAATAACCGCGGCGCCATCATCGGCGGTCTCGCGCTCGGCCTGTTCCAGCAGGCCGCGAATTTCCTGGTCGGTGGCATCTTCTCCTCGGTGGCCGTGTTCGCACTGTTCATCGTCGTTCTGCTGGCGGCGCCACAAGGTCTGTTCGGCTCGCCCGCGGTACGGAGGGTGTGATGACCGCGGTCGCGACGGTCTCTGCACGCAGCCAACCGCACGCCTTTGGCGCGGTGCTGCCGCAGCTAGCGCCGTTTGCCGGCATCCTCGCGGTTGCGATGATCCTGCCGTTCGTCAGCAACGACTACTGGGCGCTGATCGGAACGCGGGCGGCCATCTACTTGGTCTTGGTCTCTGGCCTCAACCTTATCGTCGGCTTTGCCGGTCATCTGGCGATCGGCTATGTCGCGCTGCTGACGCTCGGCGCCTATACCACAAGCGTGCTGGTTGCCGGCAATGTCACCACTCCCCTGCCCGTCTTCGCCGCATTGCCGGTCGCCGCTTTCGTCGGCGCCCTGTTCGGGGTCATCGTCGGCTTGCCGGCCTTGCGATTGCGCACGTTCTATTTCGCAATGTCGACGCTTGGCTTCGCCACCATCGTAACGCAGATTGCACTGGCCTGGCAGAGCGTCACCGGCGGCGGCATCGGTATCGTCGGTCCGGAATTTCCAGCGCCCTTCAATACCGCATGGGGCTTTTACTATCTCTGCGTCGCGTTCGCCGCGTTCTGCACCTGGATGAGCGCCAACGCTGCTCACAGCCGGTTCGGCCGCGCCCTGATCGCGGTCCGTGACGCTGAAGTTGCGGCGGAAGCCACCGGCATTTCCAAACCGCGCATGCTGATCGCGATCTTTCTGTTCGCAGGTGCGCTAGCGGCCATCGCCGGCGGACTGTTCGCGAGCTTGCAGACCTACATCACGCCGGATGCTTTTACCTTCGATCTGTCGATTCTGTTTTTCATCGCCATCCTGATCGGCGGCCGCGGCTCGATCCTGGGCCCGATGCTCGGCACCATCATACTGACCATTCTGCCCGAGATCGCCGCACCCCTGGCGGCATGGTCGACGTTCCTCTACGCCGCGCTGCTGTTGGTGATCGTGCTGGCGATGCCCGGCGGCATCGCCGCGCTGCTGGATTTCCGCAACCGCCGGCCGCTCGCCAGTAACCGCACCATCGTTCCGCGCCCGGCCGCGCTCGGCGACATCGCGCGCAAGACCGCGGGCAACAAGACGCTCAGCCTGCGCAACATCGTCCTGAGCTTCGGCAACGTCCGGGCGATCGACGGTCTCGACCTGGATGTGAAGCCGGGTCAGGTGCACGGCCTGATCGGCCCCAACGGCAGCGGCAAGACCACCACGCTCAACGTGATCTCCGGTTATTACGCCGCGTCCGCGGGAACGTTGGCGCTCGGCACGGATGCGCTGCCACCCGGAATGCCGGAAGTCCGCGCGCTGCGCGGCATCGCCCGTACGTTTCAAACTCCCCGCGTGATCGGCGCCGCCTCCGTTCTGGAGAACGTGATGATCGGTGGCACCATCGAGGGCAAAGCGACGTTCATCGAGGCGCTGCTGGCGCTGCCGCGTCACCGCCGCGACGAGCAAAAACTCGTGGCCTCCGCGCGCGCCATGCTTGGCGTCGTCGGACTGGAGTCGCTGGCTGACGTCCGCGCCGACCGCCTCCAGCACAGCGAGCTGCGTTTCATCGAGATCGCCCGCGCGCTGATGCTCGATCCGGACTTCTTGCTGCTTGATGAGCCGGCCGCCGGCTTGTCCAGCGACGAGATCGAACGCTTGGGGTTACTGATCAAGGCGATCAGCCGGCGCGGCACCGCCGTATTGCTGGTCGAACATCATGCCGATCTGATCTTCGACATCTGCGACCACGTCACCGTGCTCAATCTCGGGCGCATGCTCGCAGAAGGCACGCCGGCCGAGATTCGCGTCCACAGGGAGGTGGTCAGTGCTTACCTCGGCGCCTGAACCCCTGCTCGCCGTCAGCTCGCTGGAAGCCGGCTATGGCAAGATCCGCGTGCTGCATGGCGTCGACCTCACGGTAGCGCAAGGCGAAGTCGTCGCCCTGCTCGGGCCCAACGGCGCCGGCAAGACCACTCTGCTTCGCGCACTGTCGGGATTATTGCCGGTGACCGCAGGACAAGTGCGCTTCGACGGCCGAAACACGACGAGCATCACACCGCGCGAGGCCGCACGCGCCGGGCTAGCGCACGTCATCGAGGGGCACCGGGTGTTCACGCAGATTTCCGTCACCGACAATCTCCTGCTGGCCGGTTACGACCTGCCGCGTGGCGAGCGCGCGGCACGGGTCGAGGAGGCACTGTCGTTCTTTCCGGAGATCGCGGAAAAGCAGCACGAGCGCGGCGGCGCGCTCAGCGGCGGCCAGCAACAGATGCTGGCGGTGGCGCAGGGTTTGGTGCGCCGGCCGCGTCTTTTGATGCTGGATGAACCGTCGGCCGGATTATCGCCGGTGCTGGTCGATCGCGTCCTCAACGTCATCAGCCAGTTGCGCGCGCAGGGCACATCCGTGCTGCTGGTCGAGCAATTGCTGGAAAAAGCGCTCGCAGCCGCCGATCGCGTTTACGCGCTGGTGCAGGGACATATCGTGCTGCAGGCCGGAACCAGTGAGGCAAATCTGCCGCAACGTCTCGAGCACGCCTATTTCAGACATGACGTACAGGTATCTGCCGATCCTCAAACCGCGCAACAATGATTGGAAGTCCGTAACCCCTCGATCTCGCGACGACCTTGCTGCCCTTGCACGAGACTTCCGTTTGGTCATACATTTGCGAAAGAGCGCGCTGGAGCGTTTTCGAGCGAAGTGGATACCGGTTCGCGTGAAGAAAACGCGTCAAAACAAAAGATTAGAGCCTCGGTTCTGATTCAAGCAGAACCGATCTGGCTCTAGGCAACCGCAACGACCGATAGCGGTGCCAGACAAAGACGCCTTGGGAGGAAGCAGCATGAAGACCGTCCCCGTCAGCCGCCGTTTGCTTCTCAAATCATCGAAGGCGTTGGTCGCGGGGCTGGTTTTTTCACCTGCCATCATCGGGCGCGCGCAGGCCGCCACCACCAAACTCAAATTGTCGTCGTCGCTACCCAACGATGCCAAATATGCCAACGGCCGGGTTTATTACGACAACCTGGTGAAGAACCTGAAGGCGAACGGGCTCGGAGAGACGGTGGAAGTCACGTTCTTTCCCGACAACCAGCTCGGCCAGGAAATCGACGTCATCAATTCCGTCAAGCTCGGCGTGATCGACCTGATGGTGTCGGGCTCATCGATCTCGGCCAATCTGGTTCCGCTGGTCGGGACGTTTGACCTTGGCTATCTGTTCGCGAGCTTTCCGCAACAGACCAAGGCGTTCGACGCCGGCGCTGCCAAGCCGATCGAGGAAGCCCTGCTCAAGGGCGCCAATATCCGGATCATCTCGTGGGCGTATAATTTCGGCGCCCGCAGCGTGCTGGCGAAGAAACCGGTGAAGACGCCGGAAGATCTGGCCGGTCTGAAGATCAGAACCCTGCCCAATCCGGTCATCACCGAGTGCCTGCGCCTGATGGGCGCCGCCGCGACGCCGCTGGCGTTCGGGGAAATCTACACGGCGTTGCAGGCCGGCGTGCTCGACGGGCTCGAGCATGATCCGCCGACCATCCTCGCCAGCAAATTCTACGAAACCTCGAAACACTATGCGCTGACGCAGCATAATTTCTCGCCGCTGGCGACCTATTTCAGCGATGCAACCTTCAATCGGATGGACGCGAAACTGCGCGAGGGGTTTCTCGATGCCGCCAAGAAGGCCGGCGCCGATACGCGCGCCCATGGCCTTGCGATCGAGAAGGAGGCGCTCGCGCTGCTCGCGGACAAGGGCGTGACCGTGGTGGAATGCGACCGGGAGGCGTTTCGCAAACGCGTCCTTCCGCAAACCGACAATTTCGTGAAGGCGCGCCCCGAGGCAAAGCCCGTGGTGGATATGATCCGCGCGACGCAGGCTTGAGGGGATGGCCATGTCAGGCGCCGCGCTTTCGCTAAGCGCCGGCCACCGCTTCATAAGCTCGCTGATGCTATTGAGCGACGCAACGGCGGCCATCCTGCTCGCCGCCGATCTTCTGGTCGTCTGCGGCTCGGTGCTGCTGCGCTTCCTGTTCAATGCCCCGGTGGAATGGGCCGACGATGTCGCGCGCGGCCTCATGGTCGGGTCGAGTTTCTTTGGCGCCGCCAGCGCGCTGGGGCGAGCTGAAAATCTCGGCGTGGCGTTTTTCATCGACAGGCTGCCGGACCATGTGCGGCGCGTGGTCGACGCCATCGGCGCACTGCTGGTGACTGTTATTGCCGCTTACGTGGCATTCAACGCCATCAAGCTCGGCTATCTGACCACCGGGCAGACCTCCGGCTCCGGGCTGCCGCTGGAACTGACATTCTATCCGATGGGCGCAGGCGCCGTGTTCATGACGATTTTCGCCGCCGATCTGTTTCGGCAGCATCGCCTCCGCGACACGATCGCCGCAACCGCGGTGACGGGCCTGATTGTTGGCCTCTATCTGGCGCTGGATTGGCTGCTGCCGGCGTGGGTGCCGTCGTCGGGAACGCTGATGCTGATCGGCTTTTTCGTCACCCTGTTCGGCGGCCTGCCGATCGGCTTTGCGCTGGCGCTTGCGGCCCTGACATTTATCTGGGTCGAGGGCACGCTGCCCGGCGTCATCTTCGCGCAGCAGATGGCGCGCGGCATCGACAATTTCGTGCTGCTCGCGATCCCCTTCTTTATTCTGGTCGGCTATTTGATGGAGGCGAACGGCATGTCGGTCCGCCTCATCGAACTGCTGCAGCGCGCGGTGGGACGCATGCGCGGCGGGCTCAACGTCGTCATGGTGACGTCGATGGTGCTGTTTTCAGGCATTTCCGGCTCCAAGATGGCCGACGTGGCGGCGGTGGGGTCGGTGCTGATCCCCGCGGCGCGGCGCTCGCGGCAGAATCCAGGCGGCGCGGTGGCATTGCTCGCGGCTTCCGCCGTGATGGCGGAAACCATTCCGCCCTGCATCAATTTGATCATCCTGGGTTTCGTGGCCAATCTGTCGATCGGCGGATTGTTCGTCGCCGGCCTGTTGCCGGCCGGGCTGATGGCATTGGCCCTGATCGCGGTGTCGATCATCTTCGCAAAAAGCCGCTCGTCCTTTGCCGAGGCCGAACAGCGGCCGCCGATGGCGGGGCTCTGGCAGGGCGCGATCGCCTCGTTCGGGCTGATCTTCATGATCTTCGCCGGGTTCAAAAGCGGGTTCGCGACCGCTACTGAAATTTCGGCCTTCGCCGTGGTCTATGCCGTCGTCGTCGGCAGCCTGGTGTTCCGCGAACTCGGCTTCAAGTCCGCGGCGCATAGTTTCGTGCAGGCGGCGACGCGCTCCGGACTGGTGTTGTTCATCGTCGCGGCGGCGCAATCGCTGGCCTTCATCCTCACGTTGCAGCAAGTGCCGCATGCAGTGGGTGAAATGATGCTGTCGCTGTCGGGCGCCCACGGCACCTGGCTGTTCATGCTGCTGTCGATCGCGGTGCTGATCGTGATGGGATCGGTGCTCGAAGGCGCCGCCGCGCTGATTATCTTCGGCCCACTGCTGCTGCCGGTTGCGGTCAGGCTTGGCATCGATCCCTTGCATTTCGGCGTGGTGCTGGTGATAGCGATGGGGATCGGGCTGTTTGCACCGCCGCTTGGGCTCGGCCTCTACGGCGCTTGCCTGATCGGCAACGTGCCGATCGAGCAGACGGTCAAGCCGATCCTGGGTTATCTCGGATTGCTGCTGCTGTGCCTGTTGGTGATCGCCTTCGTGCCCGGCATCAGCACCGCGCTGCCGCGCGCCTTCGGCTATTGATGGAGCATAATCCGGAAAAGTGGGAACCGGTTTTCCGAAAGGATTATGCTCAAGCAAAAAGAAGCGGAGAACTTGTTTGAAAGTTTTGCTGACCCATACGCCCCAGTCGAGGCGCCAATATTACGGCGGGCGCAGCCTGAACGGCCTGCAGGCGCTGGCCGAGGTGACCTTGCATGAGGCCGACGACGCGCTCGACACGGCCGGCCTGATCGAGGCCGCGCGCGACGTCGATATCATCGTGGCCGATCGCCTGACCGAAGGGCCACGCGAGATTTTTCCACGGCTTCCCAAACTGCGGGCCTTCGTCCGCTGCGCGGTCGATATCCGCAATATCGATGTGGAAGCTGCATCCCGGGCAGGCGTGCTGGTGACGCGGGCCGGACCAGGATTCGTGGCATCGGTGGCGGAGCTCGCGATCGGCTTCCTGGTCGATCTTTCGCGCGGAGTGTCGCGAGCGGTGGCGGATTATCATTCCGAACGGATGCCCGAGGTGATGATGGGACGGCAGCTCGCCGGCAGCACTCTCGGCATCATCGGTTACGGCAGCATCGGCCGATACCTCGCTGAAATCGCAAAGGCCATGGGCATGGAGGTTTTGGTCGCCGATCCCCATGCGACCGTCAGCGTGCAAGGCATCCAGCACCTGCCGCTGGAAGAGCTTTTGGAGCGATCCGACTACGTCGTGTGCCTCGCGGTCGCCAACGCGGCTACCGAGAACCTTATCGGCGAAGCGGCGCTGGCGCGGATGCGGCCGCACGCATTCTTTCTCAACCTGTCGCGCGGCAATCTCGTCGACGAGGCGGCGCTGGCCGCGGCGTTGCGCGAAAACCGTATCGCTGGCGCGGCGATAGATGTCGGCCGCGCCCGTGACCAGATGCCAACACCCGATCTGGCGCGGCTTTCGAATGTCATTGCGACCCCGCATATCGGCGGCCTGACCCCGCCCGCGATCGAAAGCCAGTCGCTCGAGACGGTTCAGCAGGTCGAGGCGATAATCAAAGGCAAGGCGCCGACGGGTGCCGTCAACGCCGAGCATTGGACGCGGCGCTAGTTTAGCTCGTCGATTCCCGCTTCAGCCCGCTCGGAAACGCATTCATGAAGCTGGCTAAGGCGTTTCTTGCGCGCAGCATGCCCCTGCCTGGGCGTGATTGCACTTCTCGGTGCTTGGTGGGGTCTCGCCGTCGCGCAGCTGTTTGATCCGGTTCTCATCGGTCAAAAAGGCAAACCGTGCGCCATCAGAATAAACGTCACCAGCACCACCGCAAAGGCAAATGCCCAGCCTGCGAGGTAGGCGTTGTACTCGGACATTGGCTGATGAGACGATCTTCGTCTGCGCGACATCGTCACCCCTGCGTCGCGCCCCCAAAAGATATTCGCGGCAAAGGCTGGCAGATTCGTGACCGGACTGCGTCTTAATTGGAATCAAGGGCCCCAACCGGGCGCGGCGCTGGGACTTTCGCGTTGCATCCCCCCACCAGCAATAAACGCTGGCCGTTATTTCGCACCAACGCTACTCCCGATCGAGCGGCCCCGTTGCCCAAAGTGTCAGGGCCGCATGATGTAAGGCCCGGATCGAACCTATGGCCGCCCATGCTGATCTGCGCACCTTTGAATGCCCGAAGTGCAATCACGTCCACAAAACGCTGGTCGAAGACCCGATGAATTCGGCCAAGGCGGCTGGCCCTTTCCATCCTGTTTTAAGGGTCACCTGTCGGTAACAAAAAGACGTTCGGGCGTTTCCCCTTTGCCCGCGCCGTTGCTCCTACTCCAAAGCAAGAAACAACTCTCTCAGTTTCGCAAGTTCTTCTACGTGTTCGGCGCGTATAACGTTGCCGACGATGGGGGGCTGCGGAGCGGTATGTATCTCATAGAGATGTTGCTGGGATGCTGGCTTGGTGATGAACATGTTGATGCACTCGCCAAGTGTACTGTCAATCAGCAAATATGGATCAGGGTAACGCGTGTCTGCAAAACGCCTGCCGTTATGAGAGGGCCATTTTCGCAATGAAGCAGGGGCATTAAAATTAATGCCGGCGCGCCTGTCAGCGGTGTGGAATAACGAGGGCATTCAAAAGCCATACAGCTTCCGCCTCGCAGCGCAATCTGGCCCGTGCCTTAACCTTGCTTATGAAGGTTACCTACTTCGTCAATTAACTAATATGTCTCACGATGAACATGAGCGCTACTGCCAATATCGATACGCCAACAACCCAAATTGCGAGTGAGTCAAACTGCGTTGTTTGTGGATATGATTTTCGCCAATGCGCCATTATTAACTCCCCTGCTTTCAAAAATATCGTGGTGCAAGCTGGCTGATTTGTGACGGCAACTTGTTCATCCGGCTATCTAACTAGATGCAGTTGAGGTTCCAAAGACGGAACCGTTTTTCTGCACAACATATGCACAGAAACTCATTCCAATTTTCGAGACGACCAAGCGTAACGCGGACGACCGGCCCATGTCTGTCATCCATCAAAAATGAACGCCATGCGCGATCAGCATAAGCGTCACCAGCACCACCGAGAAAGCAAATGCCCAGCCCGCGAGGTAGGCGTTGTATTCGGGCGTTGGATGATGAAACGGTTTTCGTCTGCGCGACATTGTCACGCCTCCGTCAAAATATTCGCGGCAAAGGCTGACGGATTGGTGACGTGACTGCGTCTGAATTGAATCAACAACTACCCAACCCGCACGCACACGGCGGGCGCTTTCGTGTGTTTGACACTGGATAGAGAGATTGCGAAGGGCAAAAGCCGAAGTTAATCGGATTGTGAGTTGTATAGCGAAAGGGTTGATCACCAATGTGCAGACGAATAATCATAATAAAAATCTTGGCGGGAGTGGCTATTGCCGAGTCGAGTCCCACAATATCTTTTGAACGTCCGTCTCTAGTTCCTTCACTATCTTTTCACCTTCAGAATTCAGCTGATTAATCGACTTAAACCCGCGCGTCTGATGCTGAAAATTCATTTGATGTTCGTTTAGCGCGTCCAGCATAAGCTGGTCCAATTTCTCGAATTTCTCCTTGATCGGCTCGCGAACGAAAATCCCGTTGCGTCGAAAATAGAACTAGACCTTCTTGCTCGCCTTCCTTGCCCTAGCAATTTTGAACGGTTCGAATTGATTCCGGTAAGCGCTAGTTTTGTCGGGTGCTTGCCGAATAATCTCTCGCTGGCATTCGGCTAGCTTGCTGTTAACAAGAAAGTCTTCCAGTTGATCCGGTCGCATTGCATTCAGATCAGGCAATGATTGCAATCGCGAAACTACACTCATGATTATGCCGTGGGCGTGCATCAACCGTGCCCACGCTTCAGGTAGCGCTTCAAATTCCTTTTGATGCAACTTCGTCGCGCGGTCCATTTGCGCGTTGATTGAAAACTTTAGATGCTCAAGTTCCTTTTGCTGTTCGTGCTTATAAGCAGCGAGCCGCTCTTCAAACTTTGCATTGAGCCATTTTTCGCTGAATGTCCGAAACAACCACAATACGATAGCGCCGACGGCTCCCGCTCCGACGACGATGTAACCTTATGAATGCAAATAGACTCGACACGATATCCATTCTTACCCCCGAACGTCTGGCTGCGGGGGCGCGAGTGACCTTGACAATGAAACTTATAAGCGAACGGAACTACCCGCTACCAAGAGCAGAGCTATTTCGATTTTTTAGTGAAGTCAGATACTTGTAGGAATGCTTGGTAGCGGGGGAGGGACTCGAACCCCCGACCCCAGGATTATGATTCCCGTGCTCTAACCAGCTGAGCTACCCCGCCACGGCGTCGACAGACACGGCCTGTTATGCCGCAGTCGCGAACGCGCGGCATATAAGAAGCAGGTATTGGACCTGTCAAGCAAACCCGCTTCATCCGCCAAGTGCCGGCAAAACGCAGTTATTTCGGCCTGATGGTGGGATCGCCGCCGGGGCTGCCGGGCGGCGGGATCACCGGCGTGTTACCGGCATCGGGCGTCGGTGCGCGGATTTCCGGATCAATGCCGGGGGGTGGACACAGCACACCGTCGGATTTTGCCAAGGTGTCGCCGAGCGACTCGGTTCGTTGCCCAGTGGTCGTGCCCTCCGGCACGACGATGCCGCGCGGCGGAACCGGCCTCATCGGCGTGCAATGTTCGGCGGGGGGTGCAGGCGCCGTTTGGGCCATCGGCGTCACCGGCGTGGGCGGGGCTTGCGCGCTCGCCACTTCCGCCGGCGCCAACAGGATGCATGAGAGCAAGATCGCGTGTTTCATCATCCGGGGAAAACGGACAGCCCGCGCCCGGGTTCCGCGCGAACCGACGATAGTTTTCAGGCCTTGCGGTAACGGATCAGCGAGAAGTGCCCCATCGGCGGCATCGGCCGGCGTTCCGCCAGGCTGACGCCGCCATGTTTGGCGGCCCAGTTCACCAGCCGCGCCCACGGAAATTCCGGTCGCCAGCCGAGCCGGCGAGCCAGCGGCGCGAACGCCAGTTCGAAGGCACGGCGCGGACCCGCCTCGGCGCCGATGTGATTGACCAGGATGAGTTCGCCGCCGGGCTTCAACACCCGAATGAAATCATCGAGCGTGGCCTCGGGATCCGGCACTGCGGTGATGACATATTGCGCCACCACGGCGTCAAACGACGAATCCGCAAACGCCAGGTTCTTGGCGTCCATGACCGCAAGCGTTTCGACATTGCCAAGGCGAAGCGCGCGCACGCGGCTTTGCGCCTTGCGCAACATCGGTTCGGAGATATCGACGCCGCACAATTTCGTGGTGGGGGAATAGTCCGACAGCGACAAGCCGGTGCCGACACCAACGTCGAGAATCCGCCCGCCTATCCTGTCGGCTTCCGCGATGGTCGATTGGCGGCCGTGATCGAAAACCTTGCCGAACACCAGATCGTAGATCGGCGCCCAGCGCCCATAGGCCTTTGCGACCCCCTCGCGGTCGATATCTGACGTCATGCCCCCGCCCTGAAACTTATTATCCGCGCATCGCCTCGACGAGCGGCCGCGCGCCAGCCCCCTTGGCCGCAGCCTCCTTCGAAGTGTTCTTCGCCGTGGCGCTCTGGATGAAACCGCCGCCGAGCACGCGGGCCTGGCCCGCAGGCGCATCGTAGAACACACACGCCTGGCCCGGCGACACGCCCTCTTCGCCCGCGACCAGCTCGACCTCGTAGTTGCCTCCATCGGCCGCGCGCAGCCACGCCGGCTGGGGGCTGCGGGTCGAACGCACCCGCACGAAAATCTCGAGACCCTCACCGACCGCGCGATCGAGCGGACCATCGCCAATCCAGTTGACGTCGCGCAGCACGATGCGATCCATCCGCAGCGCCGCGCGCGGACCCACCACGACGCGGCGGCTCGCCGCATCCAGCCGCACCACGTAGAGCGGCGCGGCGGAGGCGATGCCCAATCCCCGGCGCTGGCCGACGGTGAAATGAACGATGCCCTGATGCCTGCCGATGACGCGGCCGTCGAGGTCGACGATGTCGCCGGGCAGAACCGCGTTCGGCCGCAACCGGCCAATGATGTCGGTGTAGCGTCCGGTCGGCACGAAGCAGATGTCCTGGCTGTCCTGCTTGTCGGCGACCTCAAGTCCGAAGCGCCGCGCCAGTTCACGTGCCTCAGGCTTGGTCATGTCGCCGAGCGGAAAGCGAAGATACTGGAGTTGTTCGCGGGTGGTCGCAAACAGGAAATAGCTCTGGTCGCGCTCGGCGTCAGCGGCGCAAATAAGCGCGCGCGATCCATCCGCCGTGCGACGGGAAGCGACATAGTGCCCGGTCGCAAGTGCTGAAGCGCCGAGTTCGCGCGCGGTCGACAGCAGATCGCGGAACTTGATCGAGCGGTTGCATTCGATGCAGGGCACCGGCGTCTCGCCCGAGGCGTAGCTTTCGGCGAAATTGTCGATCACCGATTCACGGAAACGATTCTCGTAATCGAGCACGTAATGCGGGATACCGATCCGCTCGGCGACGTTGCGCGCGTCGTGGACGTCCTGTCCGGCGCAGCAGGCGCCCTTGCGATGGGTGGCCGCACCATGATCGTAAAGTTGCAGCGTGATGCCGACGACGTCGTAACCTTCCGACTTCAACAGCGCAGCCGTCACCGAGGAATCGACCCCGCCCGACATGGCGACGACAATCCTTGTGTCCTGTGGACGGCCTTCAAGATCGAGACTGTTGAGCATCGTTCCGTTCATTGATGTGATCGCGACAGCACCAACGCTTCGCGACCCATAAGCCGCCTTGAGCGGCATTGGAGCGTTTCCCGATAAAGCGGATTTGCTTCACGGGAGCGGCTGAAAGCCACTCTTTAATATAGGCCGTATTCTGGCGAGGCAATCACGGTCATCCGTTTTGCAAGCGGCAAACGGCAAATCTTGCCGCCGGGCAGAAAAGGGATCGCCCAAGCGGCGACGCTGTCGGCCTGGCGCTAATCTAAGCATTTGAAATGACATGGTATTTTTTTATGCTTGGGATGGCCCGGTCCTTGCTGACCAGAGGTCCAGTTCCACCGTGCGGAGGCCGTCCTGTGTTGAGCACTTCTGAAGCGGCAGCAACCGCAGCGTTCCAGGCCGCGCCGCAGTGGTCGACCCGTCTTGAGCCGGCCCCGGCAAACGACCTTTTCGGGGCGCTCGTCAACAATAGCGCAGCCGCCGACAGCGCCACGCCGCCGCCACTTCCCCCGCAGCGCCGCAGCGCCGAGACACCACCGCCCGCCGATAACGCAGCCCCGCCGAACGGTGCGTCCTATCAGCCGGCAGGCAACGATCCGAACAGCAATGCCAACGCCGGACCGTCCCCCGACAACTATGTCAACAACGCCAACAGCAACGGCCCCACCACGCCTGCTGCGACCCAATCATCCCAGGCGAAGTCCACTTCGGCATCCAAAGCCGACTCCCCGAAGTCGACGGACAAGTCGGCAAACGGGGATGCGTCCGCGGCGGATCTGACTGTCCTGGTCCAACAGGCCGGTCTAACCGCGGCGACGCCGATTCCGGTCGCCGTTGCAATTCCGGTCACCACCACGGCCACGAATGTTCCAGCGGTACCCCCCGCCTCCGGCAGCTCTACGGCACCGCTGGCGATCGCGGCGGCAGCTATCGCAGCCAGTTCACAAGCCGGCGCCATACAGGCCGCAGCATCGGCACAAGCAAAGACCGATTCCAGCCCGATACCGACGACAACAGCAACTCCTGCGACCGCGCCCGGGACCGCGACCGCGCCCGGGACCGCGACCACGACCGCGACCGCAAAGATCGTCATTTCAGCGGCAGCGAGCGCAGCGGTCACCGCGCCCGTGATCGAGACCGCAACGCCGGCCAATGCCGAGCCCGCGAACCTTGCCACGCTGGCGAGCGCGGTGGCTGCGACAGCGCCCGTCATCCCGAAGCCCAGCCCTGGAAAGGCGCCGGCAGCGACCGCCGCGACCGATGGCTCGACGACGACAAATACAGCCGATCCGTCCGCCACCAACGCTCCGGCAGTTGTTCAAAACGGCCTCCCGCTGCAATCGTCGGCCGCAGGCAAGCCACAGGCTGCGAATGCCGCGGTCGAAGCGGCGAGCGTAGATGCAGCCGCCGCAACATCGGCTGCCGCCGTTTCGGCCCACGAGCATTCGCCGGCCGCCGGCGCGGGGCATGCGCTCACCGATTCACCCGACGCCGGCACTCAGCCGGTTGGCACCTTCCAGCCGCAGCTCAATACGCCAGCGGCTGCCGCTGCGCCGGCAACAGCATTCAACGTTACGGCGGCGACGAACGGGCCGGTGCCCGTAAGCGGGCTCGCGCTGGAGATCGCCGCCTCCGTCAAGAGCGGCAAGAGCCGTTTCGAAATCCGGCTCGACCCGGCCGATCTTGGCCGTATCGATGTTCGCATCGATATCGATCGCAACGGCCAGGTGACGTCGCATTTGACGGTCGAAAAGCCGGAAACGCTGTCGATGTTGCGCCAGGACGCACCCCAGTTGCAGCGCGCACTGGATGACGCAGGCCTCAAGACCGGTAACGGCGGCCTGCAATTCAGCCTGCGCGACCAGTCCTCTTCCGGCCAGAACAGCGGCAACGACACCAGCGCCAACGCCCAGCGGCTGGTCATCAGCGAAGAAAACACCATCCCCGCAGCGGTCGCGGGACGCAGTTACGGACGCCCGCTCGGACCGAGCAGCGGCGTGGATATCAGGGTTTGAGGAGACAAACATGACAACGACAGCGGCAACGGCACCAACCACATCCCATCCCGTCGTCTCAGGCACGACGCAATTGCCAACCTCCTCGTCCGGCGCCAAGGCCGCCAACGCACTGGCCTCCACCCAGATCGCCGGCAACTTCCAGAGCTTTCTGCAGCTTTTGACGACGCAGTTGAAGAACCAGAATCCGCTCAGTCCGCTGGATACCAACCAGTTCACCCAGCAGCTCGTCGAATTCGCCGGCGTTCAGCAGCAGCTCAACACCAACGACTCGTTGGCGACGCTGGTTTCCCTGCAGCAGACCACGCAATCGACCCAGGCCTTGGGATTTGTCGGCAAAACGGCGGTGGTCGCCGGCGATACCGCGTCACTGAGTCAAGGCAAAGCGAGCTGGGAGCTCAACATTCCCTCGAATTCGAACGTCGATATCTCCATCACCAGCTCTAACGGTCAAACCGTCTTCTCTGGCACCTTCCCGGCCAACGCCGGCAATAACCAGCCGTTCAATTGGGACGGCAAGGGCAACGACGGCACCAAGTTCCCCGACGGCAGTTACAAGCTCACGGCTACCGCCAAGGACGCCTTGGGCAACACGGTCGCGCTCAAAACCCAGATCGCGGGCGTGGTCAGTTCGGTCGATCTCACCCAGTCGCCGCCTCTGCTGTCGATCGACGGCCAGACCTTTACGGTCAACCAGATCCAAAGCATCATCAACTGACGACGGCCCTCCCAATCGTCCAATAATCGCTCAATTGCGGCCGGCCGCCGACGCGCCGGGCCTCCCGACCGTCGATCCGGGCGCCGAAACGGCGCCCGGAAGGTCGTTCTCGAAGCATTTTCAAGGAGATTCGTATTGAAGCCTTGGGCTTAGGCAAATTTTAAGCCGGTGGGCGTAGGTTGTGACCTGTGAGTTCAGTGGTTGAGAGTTTGTGAGTACGCCATGACAGAGCCCCATCGCCCGAGGGTAAAGTATGTCATCGGGCCCGACGGTAGTCCGTTAACAATTGCGGATCTGCCCGCACCCGGAACCAAGCGATGGGTCATCCGTCGCAAGGCCGAAGTCGTTGCGGCGGTTCGCGGCGGCCTGCTCTCCCTTGAGGAGGCTTGCAGCCGCTACACGCTGACCGTCGACGAATTCCTGTCCTGGCAGTTTTCCATCGACCAACATGGCCTTGCGGGGCTGCGCACCACCCGGATCCAGCAATACCGCCAATAGGCGCCTTTCCGCACCAACGGCATTTTTAAGAAAATCGGCTTCGCACGGAGCTTTTTCCGGCAAAGTGGCGGCCGGTTTGCCGCAAGAAAAACGCTCCAGCTAAAGACTGCGCGTATTCTGATCGCAAAACCGGCGACCACTTTTGCGGAATACGCGCTGAAGCCGATTTTTTCCGTGCTGAACTTTCGCCGCCCCCCTTAACCCTCGTTAACCATATCGAAACCATCCCATAGGCAATAATTGCCCAGTCGGCTCATCGAGCCGAATCCAAGGGGCGGTTGGTTTTGCAGAGTCTTGTAAGCTTCCTGAGGGGTCTGGGTGCTTCGCGGTTGATGGCGATGGTCGCGGTTACAACCGCGCTGATCGGCTTCTTCGCGTTTGTCATCATGCGCGTCACCACTCCGCAGATGACCACCCTCTTCACCGATCTCAGCATCGAGGACTCTTCGGCCGTCATCAAGGACCTGGAACGCCAGGCCATTCCCTTCGAATTGCGCAACGACGGCGCCGTGATCATGGTGCCGAAGGACAAGGTCACGCGGCT